>Ga0102591_1000794_pt1 | contig 52361 bp, 51 predicted proteins | sample AraplaCol_mCL_r2_2_FD_76860 | JGI IMG/M metagenome (GOLD analysis project Ga0102591, IMG submission 76860) | Arabidopsis root microbial communities from North Carolina, USA - plate scrape MF_Col_mCL_r2 (SPADES assembly) (version 2) | ecosystem: Host-associated > Plants > Roots > Endosphere... | reverse complement strand
GACTTGAGCCACGGCCGCCTGGCCGTTCGGGGTCTCGCCGCGGGCCTCGTAATAGACCGCCTCGGAAAGGCACTCGAGTTCACGCGAGCTTTCCAGGGCGTTGGTCAGGCGGAAGGGCGCCACGGCCGGGTTGAACGGACCGCCGAAGCTGGCGCGGAGCAGCAGAGGCTGACGATCGTCGCCAGACTGCTGGCGCTGTTCCAGACGCTCGACCAGGAGGGCCGACTGCCGGTCGCGCTGGGCGTCCCCGGCAATGGTGTAGGGATCATGGCGGCGGGCGATCGCCAGCGCGCTGGGGTCCATGCGAGACGCTGCCTGATACAGCGCCGCGTCGGAGAAATTCCCCTCGGCGCCGTCGGCCAGGCGAGATACGCGAGCGTGCTGACTGGCGGTCTGGGCCATGCCCCCCGCAAGGTAAACGCCGCCGAGGGCCACACCCGTGGCGGCCCCGACCAATACGGCGCCGATCAGCGCGCGCGCGTCTGCGCACGTCTGCGACTTAATAAACAAAACTCGTGTCCTGCGCGGCGAGGGCGGTCCGCCCCCCGACAAAAACGCCTTCGAAAAACCCGGGAAAATCACTGTCGGGCCGTTCTGAAAGCGGAGGTTCGGCCGGTTCACGATGGTGGCCGAAGTCCTACTTATGACCGCCTTATGACGCATCGGACCACGAGTCGCAAGCGCGCGACGTGTCACAGCCTGAATTTTGGCCGCCGGCGGTTCAGATGGAATGGTTAATTCTTTGATTCTAACGAAAAAACGCGACAGTCCCGATTTTCGTCTCTGAGGCGAATATTCAGCCTTCGCGATAGAGTTCCGCCTGCTCGCTCTCAAAGGAACCCAAGCGGCGCAACGCCGTTACTCTAACGGGTCGTTGTAATTGTCTCGGAGGACATATGTCTGCTCTACGCTGGGTTCCGCTAGCGATTACCGCCGCGTTAATCCTGTCGGCGTGCGGCCATAACATGGAGCAGCGCGCGGCCACCGGAGCGATCGCCGGCGCCGTGGTCGCGGGCCCCGTGGGAGCCGCGGTCGGAGCCGGCGCGGGCGCGGTGGTCGACAAGGCCTCGAAGTAGAACTTCTCCCCAGCGGCCGTTAATCTTACCGCCCCGATCTAGGCCCTGGCGCCCCGCGCCAGGCGCCACAGCTCGGCCAGGATCCGGAGGGCGAAGATCACGATCATGATCGCGGCCGTCAGGTGGAAGCTAAGATCGAGCGCGGCCTGAAGCCGGGCGGCGTCGCCCTCGGCTCCCGGTATCGCCACCACGACCAGCTGGCCCGCCCGCCACAGGACGATAGCCACCGCCAGCCCGGCCGAGGCGCAGACCGCCTCCAGCGCCGCCCGCGCCCTCACCCAGTCGGTTCGGACCAGCCCGACCAGACTGGAGACCAACTGCACGCCCGCCCAGGCCAGCATCGGCCAATACAGGGTCGCCCAGATCGGCGCCGGCTGCAGGATCACGTCCCGGTTGGCGATCGGGTGGGCCCACGGCGCGGGGACCACGTCCGTCCACCACAGGATGAACAGCGTCGTGAGGATCACCTCCAGCAGCGCCTCGAAGCGCCGCTGGATCGGCCCCTTGTAGAAGAGCCCCTTCTTCTTCGGACCCAGGCTGTCCAGACGCGGCAGGTCGGCGACCTTCCAGTCAGCCAGGCCGCCCAGCGGGATCCAGCCGCGCTCGATGCAAGCCGCGATCACCGTCGCGACGCCGACCATCGTGAAGCCGGCCGACAGGAAGCTCGACAGGAACTGGGCGAAGGCGCCCGCCGACTGCCCCGGCACGGTCACCGCCGCGATGATCGCCGGGATTGCCGAGACGATCGCGGCCACCACCAGCAGGGCCTTCACCCCGAACATGTAGAACGGATAGAGCTCGGGTCCGATCAGCGCGCGCTGCGTGCCGAACCGGCCCGCCACGGCGATGGGATGGCCGAACGCCTTGAGCACGGCCTCGCGTTCCTTGTCGGTGAGCGGCCGGCCCAGCTCGGCCTCCTTCTCCTCCATCCGGTTCAGCAAGGTGTCGCGCAGCTCGGCGACGATGTCCTCGCGCTGGTCCTTGGGCAACAGGGCCGCGACGGCGGCCAGATAGCGGTCGAGCAGGTCCATGGTCCTGGCCTCCTTCGTCAGATCAGGTTTTGCAGGGTGTCGTTCATCGCCCGCCACTCGGCGGACAGGCGGGCCAGCACGGCCTCGCCCTCGGACGACAGGCGGTAGAAGCGCTTCTTGCGCTTGTCTTCCTCGCGCCACTCGCTGGTCAGCAGACCCTGGCCTTCGAGACGGCGCAGCATCGGGTAGAGAGCGCCTTCGTCGATCTCCAGACCCACTTCGGCCAGGGCCTGGCGCAGGCTGTAGCCGTAGCGCTCGACCTTCAGCTGGGCCAGCACGGCCAGGATCAGCGTCCCGCGCCGAAGCTCCTGGCGCAGGGTTTCGAAAATGTCGGCGTCTTGAGGCATGGTGTACGTCGCATGGTGTGCGCCACTTAGTGTGTGACATACACTGTGTGACACACAGGTATGCGGTGAGTCAAGTCGGCGGAACCTTGTTCGCCTGACGTTTGGCGTCCTCGCGGCCACGGCCAGCCCACGACGCGCGTCGCCCGGCGAAATAGGTTGGCGCGGCGCCCACGGCGTTGGAATTACCGTTGGCGGCTGTCATGCTTTCCTCTAGGCCCGCTAAGGCAAAAGGGCCGAAATGTCGTACAACGATATTTTCGAAGGGAGTTCACGGGTGGGTGAGGAAGGCGGCGAGGCGAGCGGCAAGGGCGGAAGCTTGGCGCGGGCCCAGTACGTGGCGCTGGCGACGTTCCGTTATGAGCTGCGTCGCTTCATGGCCTTCAGCGAGAACGCGGCCCATGGCGCGGGCCTGCCGCCCCAGCAGCATCAGGCCCTGCTGGCCATCGCCGGCTTCGACGGCGAGGAGGGCCCGACCGTGGGCGCCCTGTCGGAACGGCTGATGGTGGCGCCCCACACGGCCACCGAGCTGACCTCGCGGATGGTCGAGGCCGGGCTGATTGACAAGGTCCCCTCGGCCCAGGACCGCCGCAAGGTCCGGCTGGCCCTGACCGCCAAGGCCGAGGCCCTGCTAGCCGATCTGAGCGCGGCGCATCTCAAGGAACTGAAATCCCTGGAGCCGGCGTTGAACGCCGCGCTGTCCCGCCTGACGCGCGACCGCGCCTGATCCCGCGAAACACACGCCCCGAAAAGACCATGCGACAGACGCTCGTCCAGGCCCTGCGCGGCCGCAACCCCATTCGCCCCCAGGACATCCTGCGGTCCGGCCTGGGGGCGCTGCTGGGCATCCCCGTCACCGGCCTGCTGGCCCACCTGATCACCAGCGGCGAGGCCTCGGCGCTGCCCCTGCTGATCCCTCCGATCGGCGCCTCGGCGGTGCTGGCCTTCGCCGTGCCGGCCAGTCCCCTGGCCCAGCCCCGGGCGATCATCGGCGGCAACATGATCTCGGCCCTCGCTGGAGTGACCTGCGCCCTGGCCTTCCACGCCCAGCCGGCCCTGGCGGCCGCCATGGCCGTGGCCTGCGCCATCGTCGCCATGGGCCTGCTGGGCTGCCTGCATCCGCCCGGCGGCGCGGTAGCCCTGGGCGCGGCCCTGGTCGCCGGCCCGGTGGGGGCCGCCTCGTACGCCTATGTCTTCGTGCCCGTCGGACTGTGTTCGGTGCTGCTGGTGCTGAGCGCCATGGCCTACGCCAAGGCGGCCGGCCGCTCCTATCCGCACCGCGTCCCGCCGCCGGCCAACGTCCACGCCACCCAGGACGCTCCGCCCCTGCGCCGCGTCGGGTTCACCCCGCAGGACATCGACAACGCCCTGGCCCACTACGGCGACCTGCTGGACGTCGACGCCCAGGACCTGGAGGCTCTGTTCCGCGAGGTCGAGCTGCAGGCCCACCGGCGCATCCACGCCCACATCCTGTGCAGCGACATCATGTCCCGCGACGTGCTGAGCGTGGACCTGCACCAGAGCGCCGAAAGCGCCCTGGCCTACATGCGCAGCCACGACCTGCGTTCGGCCCCGGTCGTCGACGAGGACCGCAAGGTGGTGGGCATGGTGCGCCGCGCCGAACTCCAGACCGGCCGCGACGGCCCCGTCGAGGCCGTGGTCGATCCGTTCGTGCACAAGGTGCGCCCCGGCACCGCCATCGAGGCCCTGCTGCCGATCCTGTCCAGCGGCGTGGCGCACGAGGCGATGGTCGTGGACGAGAACCGCGTGCTGCTGGGCATCATCACCCAGACCGACCTGCTGGGCGTGCTCTACCGCGCCCACATCGTCGAGGCCGTGGCCCTGCAACGGGCCGAGGACGCGGGGTCGTTCGACCCGGCGATCTGAGGGCGGATTGAATAGGTCCCCGTGACACGCCCCTCGACGTTGTCATCCCGAGCGCGCAGCGTTTGTCCGGGACCCAGATTGACCGGGCGAATGCGGTGCGGCCGCCCCTGGGTCCCGGACAGCCCCTGCAGGGCTTCCGGGATGACAACCGTATGAGAGGCCTTGAGCCGCTAGACGCCCTTCGCCGGAATCCACCCGAAGAAGTCGCCCACCCCGGTCAGCAGGAACTGCATGCCGATGCAGATCAGCAGGAAGCCGAAGATGCGGGTCATGGCGTCCATGCCGCCCTTGCCCAGGAAGCGGACCATCAGTTCGGCGGCCCGCAGGATCACGAAGGCGATGACCAGGGTCACGGCCATGCCTAGGATCACCCCGCCGTAGACCACCTGCCATTGGTCCGGATAGCTGCTGCGGATCGAGGCCGCGGCGGCCAGCACGACCGAGATCGAGCCGGGCCCGGCCAGGCTGGGCATGGCCAGCGGCGCGAAGGCGACGTCCAGTTCCTGCGGCTGGCTCTTGGCGCTGTCGACGCCGCCGACGGGCGGCGGGAACAGCATGCCGAAGCCGACGCTGGAGATGATCAGCCCCCCGGCCGCCCGGATGCCCGGGATCGAGATGCCGAAGAACTCGACGATCGCCGAGCCCAACAGCAGGAACGTGGCCAGGATGGCGAAGGCGTAGATGCAGGCGCGAATGGCCTGCTGCTTGCGCCGTTTCGCATCGAACCCCGCCGTCAGCGACACATAGAGCGGCGCCGTGCTGAACGGGTTCATGATCGGGAACAGCCCGCCAATCGTCAGGACCAGGGCTTCGACGAAGATCGAGATGGGGCTCTCTCCCGCGATCGGGCGCGCGACCCATTCCGCGCGTCGCCCGATCTGACCGTCGGCCGGCCTTGAGAGCCATCCAGCACACACCTGATAAACCCGGCCGGGGACTCCGTATTCCGCGTCCGGCCTCGATCTAGCGGGCGCGCCGCAGGACCTTGCCGGCCAACCAGCGGCGGGCGGGTTCGTCGTAGAGCTTGAGGCAGGCCCAGGCGATCGCGACGGCGGCCACGAAAACCCCGGCCCCGACCAGGGCGCCCTGGGTCGGCGGGATCTTCTTGTCCACGACCCAGCCGGTGTAGATGTAGATCAGCGGATAGTGGGTGATGTAGAGCGGATAGGACAGGTCGCCGAAGAAGCGGGCGATCCGCACGGACGGTCCGTCGACGTCCTTCTCGCCGGCCCCGATGGCCACGATCAGCGGAAAGAGCAGGATCACGCAGGCGGCTTCGTAGAGGCCGTTCACCCACAGAGCCTTGCCGCCGAAGCGCGGCAGCGACAGGGCCACGATCAGCAGCAGGCTGCAGACGGCGAAGGCGTTCCGCACCTTGATCCGCTTGCCCAGGCGCATCAGCAGTATGCCCGCGAAGAACGGGAAGACCACGCGGGTCAGGCCGATGCGGATACCGTTGGCGTCCAGCGCCCAGCCGCCGATCAGGTCGCCCCTGGGGCCGGTGACCAGGAGGTGGATCGTCGCCAGGCCGGCCAACGCCGCCAGCACGCCCAGCGCGCGGTTGGACAGCTTGCGCAGGCCCACGGCGTAGAGGACGTTGGCGATATACTCGTAGAACAGCGACCATTGCGGGCCGTTCAGCGGATAGAACTCGTTCCAACCGCGGATGTCGCCCGACGGCCGCAGCGGGATCATCACGAAGCCCAGGAGAAGCACGCCCACCACCTGCCAAGCCGTGACGCTCTCCAGCTTGGGAAACAATGAGAAGTGCTGCAGGCCCAGCGTCGCCGCGCCGATCAAACCGCCCACGATGATCATCGGCTGCAGCCGCACCAGACGGCGCTTGTAGAATTCCCACTGGCCCATGCCCGCCCAGCGGTCGTCATAGGCGTAGGCGATCACGAAGCCCGACAGCAGGAAGAAGAAGTCCACCGCCAGATAGCCGTGATTGATGATCTGCCGCTGAGGATCGCCGCCGCTGTAGGCCTCGAACAGGTGGAAGACGATGACCATCAGCGACGCCACGCCGCGCAAGCCGTCCAGGATGACGTAGTGGCTCTTCGCGGGCGCGTTGGCGTCGGTCGCGGTCGCTCCGGCCGAGGCGGCGGGCAAGGCGGTCATTCAGTGTTTCCCCCGGCTTCGCTGGCGCCCGATTCCGGTCGCCGGGAAGGGTTCTCGGGTTTGTCGCCAAACCGCAAGGGGGTTTTCGGGCCGGCGTCCATCGGATGGCCACCCCCACCCTCGGCCTGGACAATCGGACGGACGTCTGGCGCCCTGCCCCGATGACCCAGCTCTTCCGGCTCAGCGGCGCGACGCGGAAGGATCCGGACGTCGACGCCTGGTTCGCCGCGCCCGACCATGGCCCGCGCCGCCTGGCCCAGCGCTGGTTCGACGCCTTGCGGGCCTGCGGACCTGACGTCGAGGTGCTGCTGCACGACGGCCATCCCACCGCCTGCGTGCGCGACGCGGCCTTCGCCTATGTCGACGCCTTCAGCGCCCACGCCGGCGTCGGCTTCTTCCACGGCGCCGAGCTGCCCGATCCGGCGGGCCTCCTGGAGGGCGCGGGCAAGCGCATGCGGCACGTCAAGATCCACTGGGGCCGAGCCGTGGACGAGGCCGCCCTGCAATCCCTGATCGCGGCCGCCTATCGGGACATCAAAGCGCGGCTGGCGGCGGAATAGGACCTAGGCGCCCGGTTCGCTCGACGGCGCCAAGGGCCGGGGCTCGGCCTCCAGGTCGGACAGTTTGCGCACTTGCACCACCTTGGCCGTGCAAGGCTCCAACACCACCATCACGCTGCCGCCGCGGCCGGGCTCCGGCATCTCGAACCTGGCCGGTCCGACCCGCTCCATGACCAGCACCAGTCGGCCGCGCGGATCGACGCGGCTTTCCACCCGGCCGTGCTGCCCCTTCGAGCCGAAGCGGCTTTCCAGGGCGCCGCCAAAGGTCTTGTCGACGGCGGCTTGAAGCGGCGGTCCCCATTGCGCCGGGGTCAGGACCGGACAGGCCGCCGCGGCGGGTGCGGGCTTTGGCTTGGTGGCGCAGGCGACCAGGGACAGGCCCGCGGCCAGAACCACCACGACCGTTCCACGCATCCGACGTCCCCCTAATTTCTGCGACCCCCAAGCTTGGCCGTGTTCGCCCCGGCCGCCAAGCCTGATCAGGACATCGCCCGCCTTCCGATTTCTCTGGACGACCGGGGCGCGGCGGCTCCATTCCGGGCAAGACCTAAATCCCGGCGACGCCGGGTGATCCGATCATAGAGTTACAGCCATGAGCACCCTGCCCTCCGCCGTCGCGCAAGCCCGCGCCATCCTTGATCGCCTGGGCGTCACCGCCGCCCTGGACGGCGGGACCCTGGCCGCGCGCTCGCCGGTCACGGGGGAGGCCCTGGCCCAACTCGTCGAGCACACCCCCGCCCAAGCCGTCGCCGCCATCGACGCCGCCCACGCCGCCTATCTGGCCTGGCGCAAGGTTCCAGCGCCGCGCCGGGGCGAACTCGTCCGACTGCTGGGCGAGGAACTGCGCGCGGCCAAGGCCGACCTCGCCGCCCTGGTTACCCTGGAGGCCGGCAAGGTCGTGTCCGAGGGCCTGGGCGAGGTGCAGGAGATGATCGACATCTGCGACTACGCCGTGGGCCTGTCGCGACAGTTGTTCGGCCTGACTATCGCCACCGAGCGCCCGGCCCATCGGATGATGGAGACCTGGCATCCGCTGGGCGTGGTGGGCGTGATCAGCGCCTTCAACTTCCCCGTCGCCGTCTGGTCGTGGAACGCGGCCCTGGCCTTGGTCTGCGGCGACGCCGTGGTGTGGAAGCCGTCGGAGAAGACCCCGCTGGTGGCCCTGGCCACCCAGGCCCTGTTCGAGCGCGCGTGCGCAAAGTTCGGCCCCGAGGCCCCCGCCGGCCTGTCGACCCTGCTGATCGGCGGCCGCGCGGTGGGCGAGGCGCTGGTCGACCATCCGAAGGTCCCGCTGGTCTCGGCCACGGGCTCGACGGCCATGGGCCGGCAGGTGGGCCCGCGCCTGGCCGCCCGCTTCGCGCGGTCGCTGCTGGAGCTGGGCGGCAACAACGCGGCCATCGTCGCCCCGTCGGCGGACCTGGACCTGACCCTGCGCGGCGTCGCCTTCGCGGCGATGGGCACGGCGGGGCAGCGCTGCACCACCCTGCGCCGCCTGTTCGTGCACGACAGCGTCTATGACGCCTTCGTGGGCCGGCTGAAGACCGCCTATCTTAGCGTGCCCGTCGGCGACCCGCGCGCGGCCGGGGTGCTGGTCGGCCCGCTGATCGACAAGGCCGCCTTCGACGCCATGCAGTCGGCGCTGGAACAAGCCCGCGCGGCCGGCGGCAAGGTGATCGGCGGCGATCGCGTCGAGGTCGCCGGACCGGACGCCTATTACGTCGCTCCGGCCCTGGTCGAGATCGACCACCAGGCCGAGATCGTGAAGCATGAGACCTTCGCCCCGATCCTCTATGTCCTGCGCTACACCGATCTGGCCGACGCCATCGCCCAGCAGAACGCCGTGGGCCAGGGGCTGTCGTCGTCGATCTTCACGCTGAACGTCCGCGAAGCCGAGCTGTTCGTCTCGGGCGAAGGCAGCGACTGCGGCATCGCCAACGTCAATATCGGCCCCTCGGGCGCCGAGATCGGCGGGGCGTTCGGCGGCGAGAAGGAAACCGGCGGCGGCCGCGAAGCCGGCTCCGACAGCTGGAAGACCTACATGCGCCGGGCGACCAACACCGTGAACTACGGCACGACCCTGCCGCTGGCGCAGGGCGTGACGTTCGACGTCTAAAGTCCCAAACGAAAACCGGCTGGCTCGGGGAGAGCCAGCCGGTCCTTCGGCGGACGGTCCTTGGGGGGAGGGACGAACCGGCCGCAGCCTTCCACGTCGATGTGCGGGGGCGCGAGGCGGAAGGCGTCTGACAGTCAAGCCCAGGATCGGATCATCGTCTTGGACGATCCGATCCCGTTTGGCCTTAGCCGAACAGCTTGGCGGCGGTCTTGGCGACGATTTCGCCCTGGTGGCGGGCGCCGTCCAGTTCGATCTGGCTGGGCTGACGCGAGCCGTCGCCGCCGGCGATGGTGGTGGCGCCGTAAGGCGCGCCGCCGGTGATTTCCTCAAGCGTCATCTGGCCCTGGTGGCTGTAGGGCAGGCCGACGATGGTCATGCCGAAGTGCAGCAGGTTGGTGATGATCGAGAACAGGGTAGTCTCGTTACCGCCGTGCTGGGTGGCCGACGAGGTGAAGGCCGCGCCCACCTTGCCGTTCAGCGCGCCCCGCGCCCACAGGCCGCCGGCCTGGTCGAGGAAGTTGGCCATCTGCGAGGCCATGCGACCGAAGCGGGTGCCGACGCCGACGATGATGGCGTCGTAGTTGGCCAGGTCCTCGATCGTGGCGATCGGGGCGGCCTGGTCCAGCTTGTAGTAGGATTTCTTGGCGATCTCTTCGGGCACCAGTTCGGGCACGCGCTTGATGTCGACCGTGGCGCCGGCCGCGCGGGCGCCCTCGGCGACGGCGTTGGCCATCGTCTCGATGTGGCCGTAGGCGGAGTAGTAGAGGACGAGAACCTTGGCCATTGAAGCCTCCTGAATAAGCGAGTTGGGAAGGGTGGATGAGGCCCCGCCTCCCGGGAACAGCCCGGGAAGACGGGGGGAAGGGATTAAGCGGCGTCGACGAGCACCAGCTCGGCGTCTTCCAACGCTTTCACGCGGATGACCGCTTCGTCTTGGATGGCCGCGCCGTCGCGGGTGTTCAAAGTCACCCCGTTGATCTCGACCTTGCCGGTCGACGGGACGAGGTAGCCCTTGCGGTCCGCGCCGATGGCGTATTCGGCGGTTTCGCCGGCCTTCAGCGTGGCGCCTAGGACGCGGGCGTCGGTGCGGATCGGCAGGGCGTCGGCGTCATCGGAAAAGCCGCTGGCTAGGGCCACGAACTTGCCGCTGCGGTCGCCCTTGGGGAACGGCTTGGCGCCCCAGGCCGGACCTTCGCCGCGCTTGGTCGGGATGATCCAGATCTGGAAGATCTTGGTCACGCCCGGCTCGAGGTTGTATTCCGAGTGGCGGATGCCGGTGCCGGCGCTCATCACCTGGACGTCGCCCGCCTCGGTGCGGCCCTTGTTGCCCAGGCTGTCCTGGTGGGTGATCGCGCCTTCGCGGACATAGGTAATGATCTCCATGTCGGCGTGCGGGTGGGGCGGGAAGCCCGTGCCGGCCGCGATGGTGTCGTCGTTCCACACCCGCAGGGCGCCGTGATGGACGCGCTTGGGATCGTGGTAGTCGGCGAACGAGAAGTGGTGCTTGGCGTCCAGCCAACCGTGGTTGGCGCCGCCCAGGCTGTCGAAGGTTCGAACGTCGATCATGGTCGTTTCTCCGGGAGACCAAGCCGTGTGGCCGTCTCTGTTGAGGAGAAGATGGGGCATTGCGTCGCGCGCCGAAATGGAAATGATAGAAACTTACTGTTTCCGAAAGCGCGCCAATGAAACTTCCCGACTTTGAGGCCTGGGCCGTGTTCGCCAAGGTGGCCGAGACCGGCTCGTTCGCCGGCGCCGCCCAGCAGCTGAATCTCTCCAAGGCCACGGTGTCCAAGGCCGTCGGCCGGCTGGAGACGCGGCTGGGAGCGACGTTGTTCCACCGCACCTCGCGGCGGCTGTCGTTGACCGAGGCGGGCAAGGCCTCGCTGGATCGGGCGGCCCATCTGCTGGCCGAAGGCGAGGCGCTCGAAGCCGAGGCCTCCGCCCAGTCGGCCACGCCGCGCGGCCTGGTGCGGGTGGCCGCGCCGATGTCGTTCGGCGTCGCCCACCTGGGCCCGGCCCTGCCGGAGTTCTTCGCCCTCTATCCCGAGGTTTCGGTCGAGCTGTCGCTGTCGGACCAGTTGATCGACATCGTCGAGGACGGCTTCGACCTGGCCCTGCGGATCTCGGCCCTGGAGGATTCCAGCCTGCTGGCCCGCCGCCTGTGCCCCGTGCGGGTGATGCTGGTCGGCTCGCCGGACTATTTCCGCCGGCACGGCCGGCCCGGTCATCCCGCCGACCTGACCGCCCATCGCGGCCTGTTCTACACCGGCGGGCGGTCGAGGGACGTCTGGCGGTTCCAGCATGCCGAACACGGACAATATGCCGTCAGCGTGCCCTCGTCCCTGCGGGCCAACAACGGCGACGTCCTGCGCGCCTCGCTCCTGGCGGGATTGGGCCTGGCGCTGCTGCCGGACTTCATCGTCGGCAAGGACGTCAAGGACGGCCTGCTGGAGGAGATCCTTCCCGACTGGGCCCCGCCGCCCATCGCCCTGCACCTGGTCACCCCGCCCAGCACGATCCGGCCGGCGCGCGTCGAGGTGCTGATCGCGTTCCTGGCCAAGCGGATGGCCAACGCGCCCTGGCTGGGGTGATCTAGAGAACGCTTCGCGCCGACAGGTGTCATCCCGGGCTTAGCGAAGCGAAGACCCGGGACCGACGCGTGAGCGCCGCGCTTCCGGCGGTCCCGGGTCGGCGCGCTACGCGCTTGTCCGGGATGACAGCTTTAATGGAAGAGCAGTTCGCTCTTACGCCATCTTGTGCTTGTCGCTGAGGCACTCGCCGATGGCGCGGGCGCAGCCCGGCAGGCCCAGGGCGCCGATGAACGACATGGCCACGGCGCAGACCAGCATCACGGGTTGGAAGATACGCATGGGAAGTTCTCCACAGGCCACTTCGTTCGTAGGGCGTGCTTAAACCCAGATAAGGTCGAAGCTTGACGTTTGTTCCCGTCCGCCTCGGAAAAGCTCAGCGTGCGGCAGATTTGTCTCACCCGTATGTCAGTCCCCCAACGCATAGGCGACACGAGCCGCCTCAATCCGCCTTAGTTTGTCGTGCAGCGGCGACCAGTCGTCTTCCGCGGCGATCGGCGCCCATAGGGCCTCGACCTCGTCGATCAGCATCTCCTCGGGTTCGGGCCGGCTGAAGACCGGATCGTCCAGCCGTTCGGGACGGTCCACCTCGAAGCCGGACAGCTTGCGGCGGAAGTCCAGGAACGCCTCCTGACCGTAGAGCGCGGCCCGGGGACCGGCCAGGGCGCGGGCCTCCGAGACCTCACCGCCGAACCAGTCGAAGAAGAACGGCTCCCAGCGTAGCCCCTCGCCGCCCTCCCGACCGCCCAGGGCCAGCGCGCCGAAGGCGGCCTGGACCAGGGCGACGTCCTCCTCGGCCGACCGGCTCTTCAGGCCCAGGCGGTTCAGCATCGCCGCGCGCAGGGCGTCGCGGTAGAGGTCGGAGAAGGTGTTGAGCGCCGCGATCAGTCCCGCGTCGTCGGCGACCAGGGCCAGGCAGCCGGCCAGCTGCTGCAGGTTCCAGAACACCGTCTCGGGCTGGCGGCCGAAGCTGTACAGGCCCGAATGGTCGAAATAGGCGGCCGTGAAATTGGGGTCGTTCCTGGGCAGGAACCGCCAGGGGCCGTAGTCGAAGCTTTCGCCCGTGACGACCATGTTGTCGGTGTTCAGCACGCCGTGCACGAAGCCGGCGGCCATCCACCGGGCCAGCAGGCGGGCCGACGCCGCCACTGCTTGCTCCAGCAGCACCTTGGGCCTGTCGGGCTGGTCGGCCACGGCCGGGAAGTAGGTCTCGACCGCGTGGTCGACCAGGGCGGTGATGTTGTCGGGCCGCTCCAGGAAGGCCTGGCGCTGGAAGGTGCCGAAGCGGATGTGGCTGTGCGACAGACGGGTGAGCACGGCCGAGCGGGTGGGGCTGGGCTCGTCGCCGCGCACCAGGTCCTCGCCGGTCTCGACCAGGGAGAAGGCGCGCGAGGTCGGGACGCCCAGGGCTTCCAGCATGGAGGCGGCCAGGATCTCGCGCACCCCGCCCTTCAGGGTCAGCCGCCCGTCGCCGGCCCGCGACCACGGCGTCTGGCCCGAACCCTTGGTGGCCAGGTCCAGCAGCCTGCCCCCGGGAGATTCGCGCAACTGCGCGAACAGGAAGCCGCGCCCGTCGCCCAGGTCGGGGTTGTAGGTGCGGAACTGATGGCCGTGGTAGCGCATGGCCAGCGGCCCGGGCTGGTTGTCCGGCAAGGGCCGGAAGCGGGCGAAACGCTCCAGCCATTCGGCGTCGGTCAGGCCGTCCAGTCCCACGGTCGCGGCCGCGCGGTCGTTGCGGAACCGCAGCAGGGTCTGGGGGAAGTCGGCGGGGACCACCGGATCGGCGAACTCAGGGCCGAGACGCATGAAGACCGGATCGGGGCGGTAGGCGGCGGAGATAGGCATGCTTCCGACATGAGCCGCCCGCCCCCTCGACGCAAGCCGCCAAGACCGTGTTTCGAAACACCCGAACATCGGGAATGGTCGCGTAACGCTGTCGCATCCGCGCAACAGCGCGTTCGCCAACCTTTAATTCATAAGGTTTTCCCTTGCCGAGCAGACAGCAGGGCCATAACCCTTACGTGTCTATTCGAACAAACGTTCGGGTCACGACCAATCAACAAGGCGGAGGCGTTGCAAGCGTCCCGCCAACCGAACCGAGGTAGGAAATGCGCTTTACTCAGGTGCTTTGCGGCACGGCGTCCGCCGTCGTGCTCGCCGGTCTGACCCCACTGGCGGCTCAGGCCCAGGATACCGAAATCCAAACCGTCGACAGCATCGTCGTCACCGCGCAAAAGCGCGAACAGAACCTGCAGGACGTGCCGGTGGTGGTCACCGCCGTCGGCGCCAAGCTGCTGCAGGACACGGGCGTCAAGGACATCAAGGACCTGACGATCCTGACCCCCGGCCTGACCGTGACCTCGACCACGTCGGAAGCCTCGACCACCGCCCGTATCCGCGGCGTCGGCACCGTCGGCGACAACCCCGGCCTGGAAAGCTCGGTCGGCGTCGTGATCGACGGCGTCTATCGCCCGCGCAACGGCGTGTCGTTCGGCGACCTGGGCCAGATGGAGCGCATCGAAGTCCTGAAGGGGCCGCAAGGCACCCTGTTCGGCAAGAGCACCTCGGCCGGCGTCATCAACATCGTCACCAAGGAGCCTGAGTTCGGCTTCGGCGCCGAAGCCGAGGCGACGATCGGCAACTTCAACGCCCATGGCCTGGCCGCTTCGGTGACCGGCCCGCTGTTTGGCAGCGAAACCCTGGCTGGCCGCCTGTACGTCGCCGCCCGCGAGCGCGACGGCTACAACGACGTGCGGACCGGCAAGGGCCCCAGCACCCGCGACCAGGACGCCGACCAGGGCTTCTACACCGTGCGCGGCCAACTGCTGTTCGTGCCGGACGACAAGTCGACGTTCCGCCTGATCGGCGACTACACCCGCCGCGACGAGAACTGCTGCGGCGCCGTGCAGATCCGCACCGGCCCCACGGCCAACATCCTGGCCATCGTCAACGGCGGCCCGGCCCTGGCCAATCCGGCCGACCCGTACGCCCGCGTCGCCTATTCGAACCGCGGCGCTCCGGCCTCGGTCGAGGACAAGGGCGTGTCGCTGGAAGGCAAGATCGAGACCGGCTTCGGCGACATCACCTCGATCACCGCCATTCGCAACTGGCGCACCGACAACGGCCAGGACTCGGACTTCACCACCGCCGATCTGGCGTATCGCGTGAAGGACGGCACCAACTACGCCGAGTTCACCACCTTCAGCCAGGAACTGCGCCTGGCGGGCCAGACCGAGAACTTCGACTGGCTGGTCGGCGCCTTCCTGGCCGACGAGCGCCTCGATAACCGCGCCAACTTCCTCTATGGCAACGACTACGAGCAGTATCTGGGCCGCCTGCTGTCGCTCTCGGCCTCCCCGGCCACCGGCGGCATCCCCAACTTCGTGGCCCTGCTGCTGAACCGCGCGCCCAACACCAGCTTCGTCGGCGGCCAAGGCCTGCGTGACCAGTACAAGCAGCGCGCCACGACCATCGCGGGCTTCACCAACAACACCTGGCACGTGACCGACGCCTTCGATATCACGGCCGGCCTGCGCTACTCGATCGACGACAAGACGCTGGACACCTACCAGACCACCAGCGACGGCGGCGTGGCCTGCGCCACGGCCCTGTCGCCGGCCGGCCAGGCGCGCATCGCCACCCTGGTCGGCGCGGCCAACGCCTCGACCGTCATCGGCAACCTCTGCCTGCCCTGGGCCAACCCGCTGTTCAACGGCCGCGGCACCACCCAGAAGCGCTCGGACAAGGAGTGGAGCGGCACGATCAAGGCCTCGTACCGCTTCTCGCCGGAGGTGTTCACCTACGCCTCGTACGCCCGCGGCTACAAGGGCGGCGGCTTCAACCTGGACCGCACCCAGTCGGCCAACGGCCTGCCCAGCGGCGGTCCGGGCGTGACGCCGATCAACGACACCTCGTTCCCGGCCGAGTTCGTCGACAGCTATGAAATCGGCATGAAAAACACCCTCTTCAACAAGACGGTGCTGTTCAACGTGACCGGCTTCTACCAGGAGTTCAGCGACTTCCAGCTGAACACCTTCCTGGGCACCTCGTTCGCGGTGCGCTCGGTGCCGGAAGTGACCTCCAAGGGCGTCGACGTCGACTTCCTGTGGTTCACCCCGGTGCGCGGCCTGTCGATCCAGAGCGGCCTGAGCTACGCCGACACCAAGTACGGCGACCAGAAGATCCCCAACGACCCGGGCAACGCCTTGGCCCTGCTGCCGGGCAGCCGCATGTCGCTGGCTCCCAAGTGGTCGGGCTCGGCGTCGGTCACCTACGAAACCCCGGTCGGCGAAAGCCTGAAGGCCCGCTTCAACATCGGCGCCAAGTACTCGTCCGACTACAACACCGGTTCGGACCTGTTCCCGCCGAAGGTCCAGAAGGCCTTCACGGTGGTCAACGGCCGCATCGCCCTGGGTCCCCAGGACGACAAGTGGACCGCCGAACTGTGGGCCCAGAACCTGCTCGACGAGGAGTACACCCAAGTCGGCTTCAACGGGTTCCTGCAAGGCTCGTCGGGCCTGAGCGCCACCAACGCCACCTACAACCCGGCGCTGGACACCATCACCTACGACGCCTTCCTCGGCGCGCCGCGCACCTACGGGCTGACGCTGCGGGCCAAGTTCTAAGGCCAGGACGGCCGGACGGCGGAATCCGCCGTCCGCTCACCAAGACGGCGAGGGCGATCCGGGCGACCGGGTCGCCCTTTTCGTTTGCCGATTTTCGCCTCCGGCCAAGCTTTCAACGAATCCCGAACCGTCCCACCCTGAGCCGGGGATTCGCTCGCGGAGGCGCATCATGAAGACCGTCCGGCTGCTTGGCGTGTGGGTCTGCCTGCTGCTGGGACTGGCGGTCGCCAACCTGGCCCTGCGCACGCCCCCGCCCCTGCCGGCGAACGCCCCCGCCGACCAGTTCTCGGCCGCGCGCGCGATGGTCGACGTCCGCGCCATCGGCCAGAAGCCCCATCCGATCGGCTCGGCCGAGATCGTCCGGGTCCGCGACCACCTGCTGTCGCGGATCAACGGCATGGGGCTGGAGGTGCTGGTGCGTCCGGGCGAAGGCGTGCGCGACGCGGCCAAGTGGTCGCCGCGCTCGGTGGCCGTCGGCGCGGTGCAGAACATCGTCGCCACCCTGCCTGGGACCGACCGCGAGGCGCCGGCCGTGCTGGTGATGAGCCATTACGACACCGTGCCCAACTCACCCGGGGCGGCCGACGACTCGGCCGGGGTGTCGGCCGCGCTCGAGATCGCCCGCGCCCTGAAGGCCGGCCCGCGGCCGGCCCGCGACGTGATCTTCCTGTTCACCGACGGCGAGGAACCGGGCCTGCTGGGGGCCGAGGCCTTCTTCAACCGCGATCCGTTGCGCGAGCGGGTGGGCGTGGTGGTCAACATGGAGGCGCGGGGCGACGCCGGCCGCGCGGCCATGTTCCAGACTGGTCCGGACAGCGGCGACCTGCTGCGCGTCTACGCCGCCAACGCCCGCCAGCCGACCGCCAACTCGCTGGCCGCCGCTGTCTACCAGCGGATGCCCAACGACACCGACTTCACCCACGCCCTGAGGAAGGGCCTGCCGGGCCTGAACTTCGCCTTCATCGACGACCAGCTGGCCTACCACACGCCCCTGGCCACGCCCGACCACCTGAACCAGGGCAGCCTGCAGAACCTGGGCGACCAAGCCCTGCCCGTCATCCGGGCTTTGGCCATGGGCGCGGACCTGCCCGCCAGGTCGCCGGACCTGATCTATTCCGACGTCCTGGCCCTGGGGCTGGTGACCTATCCGATCAATGTAGGCTGGGCGATCCTGGCCGTGGCGGCTCTGCTGATCGTCTTTACCGGCTATCGCGCCCTGCGCGGCAAGGCGGTGACCGTGGTCGAGATCCTGCGCGGGATCGCCGGCTTCCTGCTGCTGAGCGCCGGCGCGGTGCTGGCCCTGCACCTGGCCGGACGGCTGATCGGCATCGGCGACCTGCAGCGCTACTACGCGGTTCTGGGCCAGTTCAACGTGCTGTTGCCGGGCGCGGGACTGCTCCTGATCGGGGTGTGCCTGACGGTGCTGATCCTGCAGGCGCGCGGCCTGGCCGGCGTCTGGGGCCGGGCGTGGATCAGCCTGGCGGCCCTGGTCGTCGGCGGGGCGTGCAGTCTGGTCGGCGGGTTCGACCCCGTAGGTCTGGGCCTGGGCGCGGCCGTTGTCGTCCTGGCCTGGCTGAGCCTGGGCCGGAGTGTGGGCGTGTTCGGCGCGTGGCTGGGCGCGCTGCTGGTGGTGTTGGCCCTGGCGGTCACGGTGCAGGTGCTGCTGCCCGGCGGATCGGTGATGCTGGCCTGGCCGCTGCTGGCCGCCAGCCTGGCCGCCGCCCTGGTCATGGCCGTGGGCGGGACCCGCGACCGGCGCGTGGCCTGGCTGCTGACGCTGGCGATCGCGCTGGTGGCCATCGCCGTCGTCGCCCAGCTGGGCGCCTGGGGGGCCTGGACCTTCGCGGGCGTGGGCCTGACCGAGCCGGCGGTGCTGGCGGCGTTCGCCATCCTGGCGGCCCCGGCCCTGCTGCCCCTGGCCTTCGACTTCGCCGCCTATCGCTGGGCTCCCGTTTTCGCGGGCGTGACGACGGCGGCGGGGATCGGCCTGCTCCTCTATGCGGGTCTCGCCGACGGCGGGCCGACCCGCCCCCAGCTGGCCGAGGCCAGCCATCTGGCCGACCTGTCGACCGGCACGGCCTGGCGGGTCTCGCCCCAGCCGCGCCTGGACCCCTGGTCGACCGTGGTGCTGTCCGACAATGACGCCAAGCCGGTGCGTCAGGCCTATCCGCCCCTGTTCCGTGAGCCTGTCTGGATGGCCCCGACCGCCGTGCTGCCGGTTGAGCGCCCGGCCCTGACCATCGACCGGGCCGGCGATCGGCTGCTGGTCCGCGCGGTGCCGACGGCCGGGGCCGAGGTCCTGACCCTGCGCCTGAAGTCCAGCGTCGACCTGGACGAACCGCGCCTGAACGGCCGCCCCGTCTCCCTGCCCAGCCAGGCGGGCGAATGGAGCAGCCTCAGCTACCACGCCCCCGACCCGAACGGCGTGACCCTCAGCTTCACCGCCCGCGCGGCCGGTAAGGTCGAGGTGGCGGTCGTCGAGGTCCGCGACGGCTGGCCCCGAGGCGTCTCGGCCATCCCCGCCAAGCCGGCGGGACTGATGGCCATGGGCCGCTCGGACAAGACGCTGGTGATGGATCGGGCAACGCTGGCGTGGCCGGCATATGTGGCGGGGGACGGGGAGTAATCCTTCTCCCCTTGCGGGAGAAGGTGTCGGCGAAGCCGACGGATGAGGGGTCACGCAAACAAAAGCCGCCGCGACCGGCCCTTCGGCTGATCGAGGCGGATAGGGCTTTCAACCCCTCACCCGACCTCGCTTCGCGAGGCCACCCTCTCCCGCAAGGGGAGAGGGGTCTAGACCACAATCACCCCTTCACCCGGTTCCGCCGCATACAAACCCTCGACCACCTTGGCCCTTCGCTCCAGCGCCGCGCGCTGGTTCACATAGCCCTTGTCGGTGATCTCGCCGGCGTCGATGGACGGCGGTTCGGTCAGGATGGTGACGCGAGCCACGCGGCGCGACGAACCGCCCGCGGCGGCGTTGAACGCCCCGATGCGCTCGCGCAGGATCGCCGTCAGCTTCTCCAGCGGCGTGCCCGGTCCCTGGTCGGCGACCAAGGCGGCCAGGCCGGCCGGCGAGGGCCAGACCATGGCGGCGATGAACGGCTTGTCCTGGCCGGCGATCACCGCGTCGTGGATATACGGGCTGCAGGCGGCCACCAGGTCGGGACGCAGCACCCCGACGCTGACCCAGGTGCCGCTGTCCAGCTTGAAGTCCTCGGTCACCCGGCCGTCGAACACCAGGCCCTTGGAGGGGTCGTCCGGATCCACGAACCGCGCCGCGTCGCCCAGCTTGTAGAAGCCCTCCTCGTCGAAGGCGGCGGCGGTCTTCTCCGGGTCGCGGTGATAGCCGCCGGCGACCGTGGGCCCCTTGACCCGCACCTCGTACTTGGCGCCGGCCGGGGTCAGCTTCAGGGCGATGCCCGGCAGGGGCAGGCCCACCAGCCCGACCCGCTCGGTCAGCCAGTGCACCACGGTGACGCCTTGGGTCTCGGTCGCGCCGTACATGGTGGTCAACGGTACGCGATGGCCGGTCTCGGCCACGGCCAGGGCCTGCATCCGCTCATAGACGTCGTTCGACAGGGTGGCGCCGCCATAACCCATGTACTTCAGGTTCTTGAAGAACGCCTTCCTCAGGACGGGATCGTTCTCCATCGCCCCGGCCAGCATCGAAAACGCGATCGGCGCCGAGCCGAACACCACGGGCGAGACCTCGTAGAGGTTCTTGATCGTGGTCTCGAACATGCCCGGCAGCGGCTTGCCCTCGTCGATCCACAGGGTGCCGCCGGCCCACAGCACGCCGTTGAAGCTGATATTGCCCGCCGAGATGTGGCTCCAGGGCATCCATTCCAGGCTGTCGGGGACCTCGTCGGTGGGCTCGTCGGTGCGCAGGCCTTCCTGGCCGGCGATGACGCCCGCCATCATGGCGTGGGTCTGGGGCACGCCCTTGGGCATGCCGGTCGAGCCGGAGGTGAACAGGTACTTCGCGACGGTCTCGGGCTGGAGCGTCTCGCGCTTGGCGGCGACGTCGCGGGGCTCCGTGCCAGCCACGGTCTCGAACGGGATCGCCCCCTCGCCGGCGCCGTCGGCGGTGACCAGCAGCAGGTCGGGCTTGATCGCCTTCAGGGTGGCGATGGCCTTGTCGAACAGGGCGCCGGACTGGGCGAACACCACCTTGGGCGCGACCTTGTCGAAGCAGTGCTTGAGCTTGCCGTGGTCGGTCGACATCAGGCTGTAGGCCGGGCTGACCGGGGCGGCGGGCACGCCGGCGCCGTAGGCGCCCAGGGTCATCAGGGCGTGCTCGATCGAGTTGCCCGACAGGATCATCACGCTGTCGGCCGCCGTGACGCCCTGGTCCATCAGCCACTGGCTGATCCCCTCGACCGCCCGCTGGGCCTCGCCGTAGGTCAGGCCGCGCCAGGGGCCGTGGTTGGGCTCGCGTTGCTTGATGTAGGGCCGGTCGGGATGCTCGGCGGCGCGCTGGGCCAGCAGGTGGCTGATGGTGCGCGGCCCGTCGCCCGGCGCGTGGTTGGAAGTGATGACGATGCTGCCGTCGGGCCGCCGGTCCACGCTGACGTCGGGGCCCTTCATGGCCAGCGGCTTGAAGGGGGCGGTGCTGGGGTCGCGCAGGGGCGACGCGCCGTCCGGCGTCATGATCTCACTCCCTCGGATTATCGTTGTTCTCTTGACCGTGCGCCCTCGCCAGGGAGGCGGCAAGGTTTCCGTTTGGGGAAGCGGGAGAGGTTTTGTGCGCACCCACTTGCCCCCACCTGGCGGCTTCGCCACCTGTCCGCCCCCATAGGGGGCGGAGGACGGAAACGCGCGCCCTCTTCCCCCTACGGGGGAAGACGACCGCGAAGCGGTCCGTAGGGGGCAAGTGAGTGAGCCACCGCCCCAACAAAAAGGGCGGCACCTAGGTCCCGCCCTTTCCATGCATCAAGGACGCTACTACGCCCCGTAGCCCAGCACGGCCTTGGTCTCCAGGAACTCCCCGAACGCGTGGTCGCCCCATTCGCGGCCGTTGCCGCTCATCTTGTAGCCGCCGAACGGGGCCATCAGGTCGGGGCTGGCGCCGTTGAGGATCACCTGGCCGGCGCGCAGCTTGGAAGCCACCGAGCGGACCTCGGACTTGTCGTTGCCCGAGACGTAGGCCGCCAGGCCGTACTCGGTGTTGTTGCCGATCTCGACCGCCTGGTCGACGCCGTCATAGCCGAGGATCGCCAGCACCGGCCCGAAGATCTCTTCCTTGGCGATGGTCATGTCTGGCGTGACATTGGCGAAGACGGTCGGCTTTACATAGTAGCCGGTCTCCAGGCCTTCCGGCTTGCCGGGGCCGCCCGAAACCAGGGTCGCGCCCTCGTCGACGCCCTTCTGGATCAGGCTCTGGATCTTGTTGAACTGCACCTCCGACACGACCGGACCCAGCTTGGAGTTGCCGTTCGGGTCGCCGACCGTGTGAGCCTCGGCGGCCGCCTTGGCGATGGCGATCACCTCGTCCATGCGCTTGGACGGGACCAGCATCCGGGTCGGGGCGTTGCACGACTGGCCCGAGTTCATCATCACCGAGGCCACGCCGCCGCCGACCGCCTTCTGGTAGTCGGCGTCGTCGAGAATGATGTTGGGGCTCTTGCCGCCCAGCTCCTGGTGCACGCGCTTGACGGTCGGGGCGGCGTTCTTGGCCACCTCGATCCCGGCCCGGGTCGAGCCGGTGAACGACACCATGTCGACTTCCGGGTGCGAGCTCAGCGCCGCGCCCACCACCGGGCCGTCGCCGTTGACCAGGTTGTAGACGCCGGCCGGCACGCCGGCGGCGGCCAGGATCTCGGTCCAGATCCAGGCCGAGAACGGCGCCACTTCCGAGGGTTTGAGCACCATGGTGCAGCCGGTGGCCAGGGCCGGCGCGACCTTGCAGGCGATCTGGTTCACCGGCCAGTTCCACGGCGTGATGAAGGCGCAGACGCCGATCGGCTCCTTGACCAGGCGCGTCGTGCCGCGATCTTCCTCGAACTTATAGTCCTTCAGCACCTGCAGCGCCGTCTGGACATGAGCGATACCCATGGCCGCCTGGGCGCGCTGGGCCAGCCACGACGGGGCGCCCATCTCCTCGGTGATGGCCTTGGCCATGTCCTCGAAGCGCTTCTGGTATTCGGCGATGATCCGCTCGAGCAGGTCGATGCGCTCTTCGCGGCTGGTCTGGGAGTAGCTGGCGAAGGCCTTGCGGGCGGCGCGCACCGCGACGTCCACATCCTCGGCCGTGCCCAGGGTGACCCGGCCGGCGACGGCTTCCGTGGCCGGGTTGATCACGTCCACGGTCTTGGAGCCCTTCGGCTCGACCCACTGACCGTCGATGTAGAACTTCAGGTAGTCGCGCATGCGGTGCTCCTCCGGGCTGGGGCGGTTCACGTCCGGCGGGACGGCGGCCCTCGTTCAAACATCCATTTTAATGATCATTGATCACTGGGGAAGCCACCTTCTCCCGGCTTCGTGACATCTCTCACCACATCGGATCGCATTCGACGCCGTGCAACGCCTCGGCGATCCGTTGGCGCGTGCTGGGCGTGGTGTCGGCCGGCAAGGCGTCGGGGGCGAACCAGCCGACCTCGTGGATCTCGCCCTGGGCGCTGGCGGCGCAGGGCTCCCAGGCGTGGACCCGGTAGACCAGCACGTGGTCGCCGGGATGGCGGGGCTCGTTGCTGTGCACCGACAGCAGGGTCGGACGGCCCAGCACGCGCACGCCGGCCTCCTCCTGCATCTCGTGGGCCAGGGCCTGCTCGGCCGTCTCACGGCGCTCGACCCCGCCGCCGGGCAGGTACCAGCCGTGGACATAGGTGTGCTGCACCAGCAGGACCCTGCCCTCGCCGTCGGTGACGATCCCCCGCACGCCCAGGGTCAGGCCCCGCCTGGCGCGGAACCATGCATAGACCAGAGGGCGGGTGAAGGGTTCGACACGGCGACGCCAGAGCATGGCAGGCAAGGTACGAGCTCCCCCAACGCCCGTCATCCTCGGACTTGTTCCGAGGACCCCTGCTTCAGCCGAGAAGAGGGGCGGTCCGTGGAATGGCGAGGTCGCGACCTACCCCAAGCGGCAAACCAGCGGACAGAGGGGTCCTCTGAACAAGTCCGAGGATGACGGACCTGGAGGGGCTTCATCGCTTGCAGGGAACCCTCCACCCCGCTAAAGCCCGCACATCTTCTGTCGTTCACACGGACCCAAGCCCATGCTCGCGATCGGCGTCATCGCCATTTTCCTGGCGGTCATCCTCGGCCTCAACAAGTTCGAATTCGGCCGCTTCGACTGATCCGATGCGCGGCGCCGCCCTGATCACCGGCGCCGGTCGCCGGATCGGCCGCGCCCTGGCGCTGGAAGCCGCCCGCTGCGGCTTCGACGTCGCTGTTCACTACCGCACGGCTAGGCCAAGTTCTGGGGAAGACGCCCAGGCCGTCGCCGACGAGATCGCCGCCCTGGGCCCCCGCGCCGTCATCCTCGACGCCGAATTGACGGACGAGGACCAGACGGCCGCCCTGATCGGCCGCGCCGCCCAGGCCCTCGGTGCCGTCACCCTGCTGGTCAACAGCGCCTCGACCTTCGAGAACGACCGCCTGGCCTCGGCCAGCCGCGCCAGCTGGGACGCCCATCTGGACGCCAATCTCCGCGCCCCGATCGTGCTGGCCCAAGGTTTCGCCGCCGCCCTGCCCGCCCAGCAGCAGGGCCAGATCGTCAACATCATCGATCAGCGGGTGCTGCGGCCCAATCCGCAGTTCTTCAGCTACAGCCTGTCCAAGGCCGGCCTGTGGTGGGCGACCCAGACCATGGCCCAGGAGCTGGCGCCGCGCATCCGGGTCAACGCCATCGGCCCGGGCCCGACCCTGGCCTCGGTGCACCAGGCTCCCGGCGAGTTCGAGCGCGAGGCGGCCGGAACGCCGCTGGAGCGCGCCGTTTCGCCGGGCGATATCGCCGCCGCGCTGCGCTACCTCATTGACGCCACGTCGGTCACGGGCCAGATGATCGCGGTCGACGCGGGCCAGCACCTGGGCTGGCGCACGCCGGACATCATCGGTTCCTGAGAGTCTCGCCTTGGCCGCCCAACCCCTGACCAACGCCCCGAACGAAGCGCCTCGCCCCCTGGCCAAGGTGATCGTCACCAAGGTGTTCGTGCGCGGCCTGAAGGTCGACGCCTGGATCGGGGTCTATGACCACGAGCACGGTCGCCAGCAGCCCCTGGTCATCGATGTCGAGCTCGACGTCGCCGCCAGCCACTGCGAAGAGCTGGGCGACACGGTCAATTACGAGACCATCCTGCAGGCCGCCCAGGGCATCGCCGCCGAGGGCCATATCGACCTGGTCGAGACCTTCGCCGAGCGCCTGGCCCAGGCCAGCTTCGCCGACAGCCGCGTGACCCGCGCCCGCGTACGGGTCGAGAAGCCCCTGGCCCTGGCCCCGCACGCCGCCGCGGCCGGGGTGGAAATCACCGCCGTCCGGGGGTGATGAGCGCGCTCTCGCACAGCGCCCGCCTCTCCCCCTTCCAGCCCGAGACGGTCTGGACGCTGGAGGGCGCGGACCTGGTCGAGCGTCGTGGCCCGCGCGAACAGCGCTTTCCTCTTTCCGCCCTGACCGCCTTCCGCCTGGCCAAGCCGCGGGACGGCGGGAGACGCCGGGCCCTGATCCTCAGCTTCGGCCGCCGCAAGACGATCCTGACCTCGCAGAGCTATCTGGGTCCCGGCCGCTTCGACGACCGGCTGGAGAGTTTCTCGCTGTTCGCCCGCGCCCTGGCGGCGGTGGCGTCCGATCTGGCCCCGCGCGCGAGGTTCCAGCTGGCGGGCGCCCTGGCCCTGCGGGACGGCCTGACGTGGGTGATGGGGCTGCTGGCTTTCGGCACGGCGACCATGCTGCTGTTGGCCTTCACCCCGCACATGGCGGGCATGGCGATCGCCATCTCAGCCCGGCTGGCCTTCCTACTGATCCTGCTGGCCGCCGTCCTGCCCTGGCTGGGCAAGGGGCACGGACTGGACCCGCACGCCCTGCCGGACGATCTGCTGCCGGAAGGCTAAGCTTTTGCTCGTGGCGCGGTCGAGGTTTCGCGCACCTCGCCTTTACCGACAGGCCGACTTGAGCGTTAGTCATCGAGGTCGCATTGGACCAAGAGGCGTGGCCGAGCTTTCATGACCCGTATCGGCTTCGTACGTCGCATCATCCTCGGGCGTTTCGGCGAACGCGCCTGGGCGCCGTTCTGGACGCTGCTGGCGATCCTCGCGCCCGTCCTGTTGCGTTCGGCGCTTGATCCCTGGGTCAGCGGCCTGCCGTTCCTGACCTTCTTCCCCGCCCTGCTGCTGGTCACCCTGGTGCTGGGCTGGCGATGGGGAACGATCGCCCTGGTCGGCTCGGCGCTGGCGGCCAATTTCATGTTCCAGCCACCGCTGATGGCTTTCGCCTTCGGACCGAAGGAGGTCGTCGGCACGGCGTGCTTCCTGGCGTTCGGCGCGCTGATCGTCTGGGCCGCCGAGGCCCTGCGCCGATCGGTGATCGAACTGGAGGACCGCACGCAACGTGAAGCCGACCTGAACCTGGAGCTCCAGCACCGGGTCAACAACAACCTCACGGTCATCCAGGGCCTGGCCCGCCAGACCCTGCGCCACGCCGAAACGCCCGAGGCGTTCTACGAAGCGTTCGCCGACCGCCTGCTGGCGATCTCGGAAGCCAACCAGATCCTGTCGCGGGGCGGATGGGAGATCGCCCTCATGCCGGAGCTGGCGGACGCGGCGTTGCGGCCCTTCAAGTCGCGGGGCAGGATCGTCCTGGACGGCCCGCCGTGCGAACTGCCGCCCAAGGCCTGCGTGCCGCTGGTGCTGGTCCTGCACGAACTGGGCACGAACGCCGTGAAGTACGGGGCGCTGTCGGTCGCCTCCGGATGCGTCCGCGTAGCGTGGACGGTGGAGGGCGGGCGATGCCGGCTGACCTGGCGCGAGGAGGACGGCCCGACGGTGGCCCCGCCCACCCGCCAGGGGCTGGGAACTCGACTGCTGAAATCGCAGACCGGTCTTGAGTCCGTGACGCCCACCTTCCCGCCCGAGGGAGCCGCCTGCCAGATCGTCATCGAAGGGGCGAGGCCTCTCTGAGCCCTGAGCGGGCGTGTTCTGGGTCCGAAACCTCATCCTCTTTCCGTCGAAGGACCAGGGCGCCCCAGTCCCGAGGCGGACCCAGACCGTCTTACGCGACCTTAATTTGCATCCGCCGCCATCTTCGGCGACCTTCGCCCCATGACAGAGCCTGATCCCGCCGTCCCGCCCGCCCTGCAGGACGACAAGACGATGCCCACGGTCGTCTACGCCCTCTACCTGGCCGGCCTGCTTTCGGCCGGCATGACCGGGGTGGTGGGCGTGATCCTGGCCTATGTCAGCAAGGACGCCGCGCCCGACTGGCTGCGCACGCACTACGTCTTCCAGATCCGCACCTTCTGGCTGGGACTGCTGTTCGGCGTGGTCGGCCTGGCGCTCACCCCGGTAGGGATCGGGGTCGTGATCCTGGGCGCCACCTGGGTCTGGACCGCGGTGCGATGCATCCTCGGCCTCTCGTGGCTGTTCAAGGTCCAACCCTATCCCACGCCTCGCAACTGGATGATCTGATGAGCGACGCCCAAAGCACCACTGTCGACCGCGCGAACGAGGACAAGGTCCTGCCGATCGTGGTCTACGCCCTGTACCTGCTTGGCTTCACCAACGGCCTGACGATCCTGGTCGGGCTGATCGTCGCCTATCTCAATCGCGAGACGGCCGGACCGATCAACGCCAGCCACTACACCTTCGCGATCCGGACCTTCTGGCTGTCGATCTGGTGGTTCCTGATCGGCCTGGCCCTGTTCCTGGTGGGTCTGGCCCTGGCGGTGCTGCTGATCGGCATTCCGATGCTGATCATCGGCGGCACGATCATGGGCGCGATCAGCGTGTTCTTCGCCGTCCGCTCGATCATGGGCCTGGTCTATCTGCTGCAGGGACAGGCCTATCCTCGGCCGATGAGCTGGCTGGTCTGAGGCAGGTTTTCCCTTACGACCTGAGTGTTTTTGGGGCGCCGCGCCCGCGCGGCGCCCGTTATGGCGGCGCTTGGCCGCGCCCCTTCCCCTGCGGGTTGAGACGGCTCGACGCCGGAGCGACGCCGCGCTGACCCTCCACGTCTTGCGAACGGGGGTCGCGGAGGGGACGACATGCTGGCTCGGCTCGTGGGGATCGTCCTGGGGACGCTCCTGGCGACATCGGGGTACGTCATCGCGGGTTTGGGCGTCCTGGGGGATTGGGCGCAGAACCTGGATCTCGGCCCTTTCGAGCCGCACCGTCCGTTCGCGGGTTGGGCGGCGACGATCACGGGGGCTGTGCTGCTCGTCGCCGCCCTGACTCCGCGCTTCAAGCGCAAGCCGCGGCCGCGGCGGACCTCGGTCGAGGCCGCGCCGGGAGCGACGCCGGAACCGGTGCCAGAGCCGATGCTTGTCGCGGCCTCGCCGGCGGCTCATGTTCCGCCCGCCATGACCACGCTTCCTGTCACGCCCGTCGCCGCTCCCGCCGCCGAGTCCTTCGCGGACCTTCGCGCCCAGTTGGTGACCCTGAGCCGGCAGGAGGCCTGGCCCGAGGCGGCCCGGGTCTTGACCCGCCTGCTGCGCGTGGCGGCCGACGATCGCGAGAAGGCGATCTCGCGCCGCGACCTGGGCGACTTCGCGCGCGGCCAGGGCCGGCTGGACGACGCGGCCGAGGCCTATGACCAGGCGGTGGGCCACGCCCGCGACCTGCGCGCGGACCGACCGGACGAACCGGAGAGTATCGACCTGCTGGCCGGCGCCCTGTCGGGGGTCGGCGACGTGGCCGAGATGGAGGGCCGCCTCAACGACGCCCTGACCGCCTTCGAGGAAGCCCTGGCCCTGCGCCGCGCGCACGGCGGCCGCGAAGGCGCCCTTCCTGAGGCCCGCCGCGCCCTGTCGGTGTCGCTGGAGCGCGTGGCCGACCTGCGCGAGGACCGGGGACACCGCATGCGGGCCCTGGACCTCTATCGCGAGAGCTACGACGTGGCCGCCGCCCTGGCCGCCGCCGACCCGGCCCGGTTCGGAGCCGACCTGGCGTCTACGCGGGCGCGGCTGGCGGAGCTCGAGGCGAAGGTGACGGGGTAGAGGTTCACATCCGTTGTCATCCCGGAAGCCTCGCAGAGGCTGTCCGGGATCCAGGTGAACCGCACTGCATCAGCCCAGTCCCCTGCGTCCCGGACAAGCGCTATGCGCTTTCCGGGATGACAACCGTGGGGATCGCGACTTCAGATCAAACCCCTACCGCTTGATGCTCAGCAGTTCCTCCAGCATCTGGTCGGCCGTGGTGATGATCTTCGAGCAGGCCGAATAGGCGCGCTGGGTGGTGATCAGGCCGGTGAACTCGGTCGACAGGTCCACGGTCGAGGCCTCCAGGGTCGAGGGCGCGATCGAGCCCGCCCCACCCTCGCCGGGCGCCTTCAGGCTGAAACTTCCGCTTTCGTTCGTCACCCGATAGACGTTGCCGTTGACCGCCTTCAGCCCGTCCGGGTTGGAGAAGGTGGCGATGGCCACCTGGGCGATGCGGCGGACGACGCCATTGTCGAAGATGGCCGAGACATAGCCCTGGTCGTCGACTTCGATGTTGGTCAGGTTGCCGAACGCCGTGCCGTTGGTGTTCACCGACTGAACCACCGACTGGCTGTTGAACTGGGTCAGGCCGCCGGCGGCGCTGGCCAGGTCGATCTGGATCGTCTGGGCGTCGATGCCCAGGCCGTCGGCCCAGCGGGGCCCCGCCCCCGTGGCCAAGGGATCGGAGCCGCCGATGCTGATCGAGGTCGGGTTGGTGGTCCCGAACAGGCCGCCCGTCGAGGCCAGCTTGCCGTCGTTGGTGAAGGTGATCTTGCCGGAGCTGATCAGGCCGTTGGCGTTGTTGTCCAGGTCGCCCGGCTTGGCGCGCAGCTCGGCATACCATTCGTTGGGGCCGGGCCCCTTGATCAGCGACAGGGTGATGGTCCGCTGGCCGCCCTTGGAGTCCGAGACCGGAAGCTGGATCTCGAAGTCCGGCTTGACGCCCTTGGTCGGGTCCAGGGCGTAGTCCGACATCGACCGGGTAGCCGGGTCGTAGGCCCCGGCGGCGACGGCGTCGGCCTTGGTGGTCATGCCCAGATCGGTCAGGTCGACGGTTTGGGTCCCGGCGGTGATGGTGGTGACCGGGACGGCCGCGCCGGTGGGCAGGTAGCTGGCCAGGGCGCCGGTCGCGGGATCGTAGGTCGCCGTGCCGGTGGACACGACGGTTCCCGCGCGGCTGACCGACACCGAATACTGGTTGCCGGTCCCGGTCGGGCTGTAGGTGACGGTGTAGTCGACCGCCGGAGTCACCGCGGGGATTTCGGGCACGCCGGTCTTGGTCACCTTGGCGTTGGCCGCGGCCGATACGGTGGTTTCGGAGCGCAGGTTGGCGTTGATCCCCGCCCGCGTGGTCTTCTCGGCCGCGCCGCCCACCGTGGCGACATTGATCGAGGACAGGCGCGACAGGTCCGAGGGATCGGTGGTGATCATGCCGGTCACCGGATCGGCCAGCCAGCCTTGCAGATAGAGGCCGGCGTCGTTCTGCAGGTAGCCCAGATTGTCCAGCTGGAACGACCCGGCGCGAGTGAACGAGCGGGTGTCGGTGGGCGACAGGCCCTCGGGCTTCTCGGTGGTCACGAAGAAGCCGGCGCCCGAGATCGACAGGTCCAGGTTCGAGTTGGTGGCCTGGGCCAGGCCCTGCTGGCTGATGAACTGGTGGGTCTTGGCCGAAACGCCGCCGGCGCTGTAGCTGCCGTTCTTGCTCTGCGAGGTGACCATCGACGAGAAGTTGGCCGAGCTGCGCTTGTAGCCCACCGTATTGACGTTCGCGATGTTGTCCGAGATCGCCGCCAGCGACGAGGAATTGGCGAGCAGGCCGGCCACCCCGGCCTGCATGGCGCTGTTGATGCTCATGACGTGTGGAACCCCATCCGGTTATCGTTGGCCGGATGGAGTGCAAGTTCGAGGCGAAAAGCAGAAATCCCAGGTAATGAACAGTATAGATGGTTAATATAAACGACGTTTACTATGTTTGAGGATTTCTTGCCGGGACGCTTTTAGCCGCCCCGGGCGGAAAGTGCCTCCTCGGCTAGGTCGACTTAGCCTTGTCGCGCAACGACAGGCAGTAGCCGAACGTCACCGCGATGCCCGTGATCACCGCGCCGCAGCCGCCGATGACCGCCACCGAAAGCGGCGCGAAGGCCCACAGCCCGGCATAGATCAGCCCGCTCACCACCAGGGACCAGGCCGCCACGCGCCGGGCCTGGCGAGCCCGGGCGTCGGGGACGAAGGTCTTGGGCATGCGGTTGCCGAACGCGGCGATCATCAGGCCCGTGGCGCCGATCACCACGCGCTGGACCACGTCGTCGTTCATGTAGCCCATCTTCCGCGCGGCCGAGCAGGCCAGCGCCAGCACCACGATGCCCCCGCCCCAGGCGAGGCTTCCAACCACTTCCCTGTTCATCGCGCGGTCTCCTCCTTGGGCTCCGGCGCCTCCGCGTCGAAGCCGAACGAATGGACGAAGCCCAGCAGCGCCTCCTCGAGCACCGAGAACTTCAGGTGGTAGATGACGGACTTGCCGGCCTTCTCGGCGTGGACCAGATCGGCCTCCTTCAGCACCGCGAAGTGCGCCGACATGGTGGGCTTGGAGACGTCGAACTGGTCGCTGATCTCGCCCGCGCTCATCGGCCCCTTGCGCAGCAGATGCAGCACCCGCCGGCGGGTTGGATCGGAAAGGGCTCGGAAGACCTGGGTCATGATGCGATATTTAGCTAAACGTCTAAATGAGTCAACAACCGACCTTCCGCGCACGAAAAATCCCGGAACGGCGGGCCGCTCCGGGATCGTTTCAGTTCAATTCACGGTGGTTCCGGGGGTCCGAAACCTCGCACGACGCCTCAGGCCGGCGTCAGTTCTTCCCGCCGCACCAGGGCCGCATAGGCGTCCATCAGCGACAGCGACAGCTGGCCCGGCGTGAACCGGAACTCGCCGATCTCGGACACGGGGGTGACCTCGGCGGCGGTGCCGACGATGAAGCACTCGGTGAAGCCCGACAGCTCCGACTTCTCGATGTGGCGCTCCACCACCTGGATGCCGCGCTCCTTGGCCAGCTGGATCACCGTCTGGCGGGTGATGCCGTTCAGGATGCAGTCCGGGGTCGGGGTGTGCAGTACGCCGTCCTTGACGAAGAACACGTTGGCCCCGGTCGCCTCGGCGATGTAGCCGCGATAGTCCACCATCATGGCGTCGGCATAACCTTCCTTCTCCGCGGCGTGCTTGGAGATGGTGCAGATCATGTAGAGCCCGGCGGCCTTGGCGGCGGTCGGGATCGTGTTCGGGGCCGGACGGTCGTACTTGGCCCAGGTCAGGCGGATGCCCTTGGCCTTGGTCGCCGGATCGAAGTAGCTGGGCCAGTCCCACACGGCGATGGCCACGTGGATCTTGGTCTGCTGGGCCGACACGCCGATCATCTCGCTGCCGCGCCAGGCGATGGGGCGGACATAGCAGTCGGTCAGGCCGTTCTTGGCGGCGGTCGCCTTGCACGCCTCGTCGATCTCGGCCACCGTGTAGGGGATCTTGAAATCGAGGATTTCGGCCGATTTGAACAGGCGCTCGGTATGCTCGGTCAGCTTGAAGATCTCGCCGCCGTACATCCGCTCGCCTTCGAACACCGACGAGGCGTAGTGAAGGCCATGGGTCAATACGTGCACCTTCGCGTCCCGCCAGGCGACGAACTGGCCGTCCAGCCAGATCCAACCATCGCGATCGTCGAAGGGAACGAGAGACATCGGTCCAAGACCTCCTTATTTGGAACCCGGCTCTTAGACGCCCCGAGCCGGCGAAGGTCAAATAAAATGGACGCAAGCTGATGGCCGGGCCGCTTTCACCCGGCCCTTCCCCCGGCGGGATCGGGGGATCGACCGACCCCCGCCTGATCCTGGGCGAGGAGCAGCTGGACAGCGGGCTGGAGCTGCTGCTGCTGGCCGAGGCGGGCCTATGGGCGGCGGTCGACGCGGCCCTGGAGGGCGAGGGGCCGGGCCTGGGGCGCTCGCACTGGCGCGCCGCCTTCCTGCTGCGCCGCCGGCCCGGCATCGGCGTGCAGGACCTGTCGAAATTGACCAGCCTTTCGAAGCAGGCGGCCAGCAAGACCCTGTCGGACCTGCAGCGCCTGGGCCTGGCCCGCAAGGCGTCCGGCGACCTGGACGCCCGCCGGCGGCCGGCCGAGCTGACCCCCGAGGGGATCGCCTTCGAGTACCGGGTGGCCGAGCGGCTGCGCACCCTGCTGGGCCGCGCCTACCGCACCGGCGGCCTGGACGGCGTGGCCGGGACGCGACGCATCCTGGCGGCCCTGGCCGGACCGCGCCAAGGTGTCGGCCTCAATCGTCGGGACGGGCTATGACCCCAGAAGAACGCGCCGAGCGCCACCTGCTGGTCGTCGACGACGACGACCGCATCCGCACCCTGCTCAAGGAATTCCTGGCCCGCGCCGGCTTCCGGGTCAGCGCCGCCGCCGACGCCGCCCACGCCGACCGGCTGACGGGCGCGATGGACTTCGACCTGCTGGTGCTGGACGTGATGATGCCCGGCGAGGACGGCTTCTCGTTCACCCAGCGGCTGCGGGCCCGGGGCGGCGAGGCCGGCAGGACGCCGATCCTGATGCTGACCGCCCGCGACCAGACCAGCGACCGGATCGAGGGCCTGACCCACGGGGCCGACGACTACCTGGCCAAGCCGTTCGAGCCGCGCGAACTGCTGCTGCGCATCGAGTCGATCCTGCGCCGCTCGACGCCCAAGCCGTCGGGGCCGCGCGCCCTGAGCCTGGGGGCCTGCGCCTTCGAGCCCGAGCGCGGCGAGCTGACCCGCGACGGCGAGCCGATCCGCCTGACCGAGGCCGAGGTCGCCCTGCTGCGCCGCCTGGCCAAGGCCGCCCACGCGCCCGTCGACCGCCTGGAGCTGGCGCGCGACACCGTCGACGCCACCGGCCGCGCCGTCGACGTCCAGGTCACCCGCCTGCGCCGCAAGATCGAGCCGGACCCGAAGAACCCGAGATATCTGCAGACCGTGCGCGGGATCGGCTATCGGCTGGCGCCGGACTGATGTTCCGCTTCCGCACCCGCCTCTACATCCCCCGCCAGATCAAGCGGTGGCTGCCGACCTCGCTGTTCGGGCGATCGCTGCTGATCATCGTCCTGCCGGTGGCGGTGATGCAGATCGCCGTCACCTGGGCGTTCTTCGACGCCCACTGGGAGACCGTCACCAGCCGCCTGTCCGAAGGCCTGGCCGGCGACGTGGCCTGGGCGGTGCAGACCTACAAGGACGATCCCTCGCCCGAGGCGCTCGACAAGATGGCCGAGCGGGCCGAGGAGTCGATGTCGCTGTCGATCGCCCTGCAGAAGGGCCGCAAGCTGCCGACCGGCCAGCGGCCCTCGCTGTTCGCCTCGCTGGACCGCTCGCTGCGCACGGCCCTGGACGACCGGCTGGACGACCCGTTCTGGTTCGACACCACCCGCTATCCCGGCCACGTCGACATCCGCGTGCAGGTCAAGGAAGGCGTGCTGCGGATCATCGCCCCGCGCGACCGCGCCTTCGCCACCCAGGGCCACATCTTCATCCTGTGGATGGTGGTGGCCACCCTGCTGCTGACGGCGGTGGCGATCCTGTTCATCCGCAACCAGGTGCGGGCCATCGAGCGCCTGGCCGACGCGGCCGACGCCTTCGGGCGCGGCATCGACCAGGCCGCCTTCAAGCCGCACGGCGCGCGCGAGGTGCGCCAGGCGGCCTCGGCCTTCCTGGCCATGAAGGCCCGCATCCAGCGCCATATCGAGCAGCGCACGGCCCTGCTGGCCAGCGTCAGCCACGACCTGCGCACGCCGCTCACCCGGCTGAAGCTGGAGATCGCCCTGGCCGAGCCCAGCCCGCAGCTGGAGGCCATGTCGCGCGACCTGGCCGAGATGGAGCACATGATCGACGAGTACCTGGCCTTCGCCCGGGGCGAGGGCGGCGAGGAGGCCCGCCAGGTCATGCTGCGGCCGCTGATCGAGGGGGTCTGCGAAGGCGCCCAGCGGGCCGGCGCCAAGGTCGAGGTGTCGATCGGCGACGACCTGTCGGCCATCCTGCGGCCCCAGGCCTTCAAGCGGGCGCTGGCCAACCTGATCGACAACGCCGCCGCCCACGGCGAGACCGTGCGGGTCTCGTCCACCGCCGCCCCCTCGGGCGGCGTGTGGATCTTCGTCGACGACGACGGCCCCGGCATCCCCGACGACCGCCACGAGGAGGCCTTCCGGCCCTTCAACCGCCTGGACGAGTCGCGAAACCAGAACGAGAAGGGCGTGGGGCTCGGCCTAGCCATCGCGCGGGACATGGCGCGCGGGCTGGGCGGCGAACTGACGCTGCAGAAGTCGCCGATGGGCGGGCTGAGGGCGGTGCTCAGACTTCCGGGATGAGCGGATCAAATTGGGGACATGCACATGTGTATGTCCCCAGCCGCCCCTACCGCATCGCCGCTTCAATGAAATGCGGCCCCGGCGCTTTCATCGCCCGGGCCATCGCCTCGTCGAACGCCTCGGCCGTCTCGACCCGTTCGGCGGGCACGCCCAGGCCCTGCGCCACCGACACCCAGTCGATCCTCGGATCGCCCAGGTCCAGGAGCCGCGACGCCGCCGGGCCCGGCTCGCCGCCGCCGGTGCGGCCCATCTCGATGCCCAGGATGCGGTAAGCGTGGTTGGCGAACACCACCACCGTCACGTCCAGCCGCTCGCGGGCGATCGTCCACAGGCCCTGGACTGTGTACATCCCCGCCCCGTCGCCGTTCAGGCTCAGCACCTTGCGGTCGGCACAGGCCACGGCCGCGCCGATGGCCAGGGGCACGCCCTGGCCGATGGCCCCGCCGGTCAGGGACAGCCAGTCGTGGGCCCGGGCGTTGCGGGTCTGGGTGAAGATCGGCAGGCCGGCGGTCACCGCGTCGTCCGAGATGATCGCCCCGGCCGGCATATGGCGGGCGATGGACGCGCCCATGGCCCAGGCGTCCAACTTGCCCGAAGGGGCGGCGGCCGGGGCGTAGGGCTCGACCGCACCCGCCGCCGGCGCGTCCAGCGCCTGGGCCAGGGCGTCCAGGGCGGCGGTGGCGTCCGTGGCCCGGTCGCACAGGGTCAGGGTCGCGCACCCGTCGGGGACCAGCACGCTGGGCCGGTCGGGATAGGCGAAGAAGGCCACCGGCGCGGTCGTGGCGACCAGCACCATCAGGTCGACGCCCTCCAGGTCCTTCAGGGCCTGCTCGCCGAAATAGGGCAGCTTGTCGGGGCGGAAGCGGCCCTCGCCGCGCGCCTGACGGGCGGTGAAGGTGTCGGTCAGCACCCGTACGCCCGCGGCCGCGATCCGCCCGGCGGCGGCCACCGCGGCCTCGCCGCACGCGCCAGAGCCGAGCAGCAGCACGGGCTTGGCGGTCGCCTTCAGGGCCTGTGCCACGGCGGCGATGGCGGCCGGATCGGGCGCGCGGAACCTCGGCCGTTCGATCGTCGGCCCGGCGACGTTGGTCTCGTTCCAGGCACTGTCGGCGGGCAGGATCAGGCAGGCGTTGCCGCCCGGCGTCCCGAAACTGGCGGCCACCGCCTCGGCGGCCAGGGGACCCACGGCGTCGGCGCTGTCGGCCGACTTGACCCACAGCGAATTGGGCGCGGCCAGGGCGGCGATGTCGGAGTTCAGCGGGGCGTCGTACTGGCGATGGTCGGTGGCGTGGTCGCCGATGACGTTGACGATGGGGGTGTAGGCCCGCCGGGCGTTGTGCAGGTTGGCCGCGCCGTTGGCGTAGCCCGGCCCCAGGTGCAGCAGGGTGCAGGCCGGCGTCCCGGTCATCCGCCCCCAGCCGTCGGCCGCCCCGGTCGCCACCCCTTCGAACAGGCACAGCACGCTGCGCATGCGCGGCTCGCGGTCCAGGGCCGCGACGAACTGCATCTCGCTGGTGCCGGGATTGGCGAAGCAGGCGGTGACGCCGTTGTCGGCCAGGGTGGTGATCAGGGCGTCGGCGCCGTTCATGGTCTTCTCCGTACCGTTCGGGAGAAGCTTCCGACATTTCGGGAGACCCGCCAACGGGGTTGCGGGTTCACCCTCGGGGAAGGTTGCGGGGACAGTGTTGTCCGTCGCAGTCTGGCCCGCGCCGAAGCGTCGCCGAAGAGCGGACCGGCAACGGGGAAACTGAATGTCTCGATCAAATCTGGCCAAGGCCGTCCTGGCCGCCTCGGTCCTGGCCGGGGTCAGCTACGTGGCGGCCTGGAGCCTTCCCCTGTCGCCCGCCGCCGAGCTGACCTGGAAGGGCCTGGGCGTCGGGTTGCTGGCGGTCTACGCCGCCCTGAACGTGCGCAGCCTCGACGGCTGGCTTCTGACCCTGGTCATGGCCTTCGGCGCCCTGGGCGACGTGCTCTTGGGCGCGGCCGGGCTGACGGTGGGGGCCCTGGCCTTCCTGGCCGGACACCTGGTCGCCATCGGCCTCTACATCCGCAACCGCCGGCCGCGCCCGTCGAGGAACCAGGTCGCCCTGGCCGTGGCGCTGGTCCCCGCCGTGGTGGTCATCGCCTTCCTGCTGCCCGCCGACCGCGCCGGCGCGCCGGGCGTGGCGGTCTACAGCCTGGGCCTGGCCCTGATGGCGGCGACGGCCTGGCTCAGCCGCTTCCCGCGCTTCCGGGTCGGGATCGGGGCGCTGATGTTCGTGGTCTCGGACCTGATCATCTTCGGCCGTAACGGCCCCTGGCCGGACAACTTCGCCACCGGCCTGGCGGTGTGGGGGCTGTATTATTTCGGGCAGTTGCTGATCTGCGTGGGGGTGGTGAAGGTGCTGAGCCTGAAGGAGGGGACACACACTCACGCCAAGGCCTAGCCAGGATGAGCACCGATCGTGGGGTGAGTGTGTGTCCCCCAAGTCGTCCATGGCCTCAGCCGAACACCATCACCCCGTCGTCCGGCTCCTCGGCGAACAGCCGCTCCATCTCCGCCGGGCGCCGTTCGCGCGCCAGGGCCTGGTTGATGTAGCCCTTGTCGGTCAGCTCGCCGGACGCCGCGTCGGGCGCGCCGTCCAGGATCAAGGCGCGGGTCACCTTGCCGCCGCCCTTGGCCAGGCCGTTCAGCCGCTCCAGGCCCGTGCGGATCGCCGCCTTCACCGCCGCCGGATCGCCGATCCGGAGGGCCGCCTTGGGGTCGAGGAACAGCATCAGCCCCACGCCCGCCCGGCCCTCGCCGCAGACCACCGCGTCCGACACCGCCCCGGCGATGGCCGAGACCGCCGCCACCCGCAGGGCCCCGGCCACCACGAAGGTCCCGTTGGCCAGCTTGAAGTTCTCGACCAGCCGTCCGTCGAACACCAGGCCCGCCGAGGGATTGAGCCGGTCGGCCAGCTTGGCCGCGTCGCCCAGGCGGTAGAAGCCGTCCTCGTCGAACGCCGCCGCCGAAGCCTCGGCCATGCCGAGGTAGCCGGGCGAGACCTGCGGGCCCTTCACGCGGATCTCGAACTTGTCGGGCGGGCCGTCGGCCACCGGGACCAGCTTCACCGACGTGCCGGGCGTGGGCAGGCCCACCATGCCCGAGCGGGCGTTCAGCCAGTGGATGTTGCAGGCCGTCGGGCCGGTCTCGGTGGCGCCGTAGCCGGCGGCGAAGGTCACCCGGCAGCCGATCGTGCGCAGGGCCACGGCCTGGACCCGGTCGAGGATCGACTGGGCCATCGACGCCCCGCCGTACTGCAGCACCCGCACCTTCTCGAAGAACTTCGTCGCCAGGGCGTGGTCGCGCTCCAGCTCGCCGACCAGCAGGCCCCAGCCGGCCGGGACCATGTTGTGATAGGTCGTCGCCACCTCGCGCAGGTTGCGGACCGTCTCGTCGAAGCGGCCGGTCACCGGCTGGCCGGCGTCGATGTACAGGGTCCCGCCCCGGTGCAGCACCATGTGCAGGATGGCGTTGGCGCCCAGGCTGTGGCTCCAGGGCGCGGAATTGACCAGCACCGGCGGGTCGGGGTCCTCGTAGCAGGCGGCGATCTGGGCGGCGTTCAGGGCGATGTTGGCGTGGGTGCAGATCACCGCCTTGGGCAGGCCCGTCGAGCCGGAGGTCAGCAGCAGCTTCGCGGTGTCTTCCGGCCGGCAGACGGGCGAGACGGGGTCGCCGGCGGCCAGGACGTCGAAGGGGGTGTCACCTTCGCGGGCGTTGCGGCTGGCCACCACCGGCAGCCCCTCCAGGAACGGCGCGGCCAGGGCGTCGGCGAAGGCCTCAGCGTCGTCGACATAGACCGCCGCCGGATTCAGCCGCTCGACCGCGAAGGCCAGACGGGTGAGATCCGCGCCCTTCAGGCCGTACTGCGGCGAGACCGGAGCGATCGGCGCGCCCAGGCTCATGGCGGCGTAGCCGATCAGGGCGTGGTCGACGCCGTTGCGGGCCAGGATCAGCAGCGGCTTGCCGCGCGAGAGGCCCAACCGTGACAAACCGCCCGCCAGCCGGGCGGCCTGGTCGGCGGCCTCGGCGTAGGTCACCGTCCGCCAGCCGTTCGCGCCCGGCTCTGGCCGCTCGGCCAGCCAGACGCGGTGCGGCGCCTGCGAAGCCCAGCGGGCCAGGGGCGCGGTCACGGTCTGGACGGTGCGGGAATAGGGGGTGGGGTTCTTGAGGATCAGGACGTCGCCGCGTCGCTCGACCTCCAGCGCCGGGGGCGCGTAGCGGGCGTCGCGGAACGGTGCGTGGGTCTCTGACGTCCCATCCATGAGTCGAAGTGTTAACCACGGTGGAGCGGGTGGCAATCCCACCCTTTGAGTCGATGAGCTTGCGGAATCCCTCTCTCTGAGAGAGAGGGAGGGGCCCGCCGCCGATAGGCGGTGGGAGGGTGAGAGGTTTCACCGCTGGCCGGTAAATCCGGAGCCATTCAGCCTTCGGTCCAGACTTCCACCCTCGATGCGACCGCCGACACAGTGCTGTCTTCGTCCGAGCTTGGTTCTGAGAGATTGTAACCTCTCACCCTCCCACCGCTTCGCGGCGGGCCCCTCCCTCTCTCTATGAGAGAGGGGTTCTAACCACCGCCTCTCCCCTTCTCCGCTCCAGCCACAGCCGCTCGGCCGGGGCCGGGCCCAGGGCCAGGGCGCGGTCGTAGGCCTCCAGCGCCTCGCCGCTCCGCCCCAGGCGCGCCAGCAGGTCGGCGCGCACCGCGTGGAAGGGGCCGAAGTCGCGGAAGGCGGTGGAGTCCAGCCAGTCGACCTCGGCCAGGGCCAGGGCCGGGCCCGAGACCTCGGCCACCGCCACGGCGCGGTTCAGCCGCACCACCGCGTCGTCGCGCCAGCGCAGCAGGGCGTCGTAGAGCGCCAGCACCGTCGGCCAGGGCGGCGGCTCGTCCAGGTCGGCGCGCGCGCACCAGGCCGCGTGGATGGCCGCCTGCAGTTGGCGCGGACCTGGCCGCTGTCGGCCGGCGGCGCGGCGCAGCAGTTTCTCGGCGTCGACGATCAGCGGCCGCCGCCACAGGGCCGGGTCCTGTTCGGACAGCGGCGTCATCGCCCCCGTGTCGTCCAGCCGGGCCGGGCGGCGGGCCTCGGCGTAGCGGACCAGGGCGGCGAAGGCCAGGCACTCGGGCTCGTCGGGCAGCAGGTCGGTCAGCACCGCGGTCAGGTCCAGCATCTCCTGGGCGTAGCCGGCGTGCTGGCCCGCGCCGGCCGCGTCCTCGTGGGCCTTGGCGTAGGCGATCTCCAGGGTCGACAGCACCGCCCCGATCCGCTCGGGCCAGGCCTCCGGGCCGGGCACCTCGAAGGCGATGCCGGCCTGGGCGATCTTGCGCTTGGCCCGCACCAGGCGCTGGGCCAGGGTCGGCTCGGGCACCAGGAAGGCCCGGGCGATCTCCTGGGTGGACAGGCCGCAGACCAGGCGCAGGGTCAGGGCCGCGCGGGCGTCGGGAGCCACGGCCGGGTGGCAGCAGACGAAGATCAGCCGCAGCCGCTCGTCGGGGATCAGGCGCGCATCGTCGACCATGACGTCCTCCGCGCTGGGGGGCTGGGGCGGCGGATCCGGAACCAGCCGGGTCCGCACGCCGCGCCGCCGCAGCATGTCCAGCGCCCGCCGCTGGGCGACGCTGTAGAGCCAGGCGGCGGGGTCGCGCGGCTCGCCGTCTTTCGGCCAGGCCTGGGCCGCGTTCAGGCAGGCCTCGGCGAAGGCCTCCTCGGCCAGGTCCAGGTCGCGGAACTTGGCGGCCAGGGCGGCGATCACCCGCCCGCCGTGCGCCCGCGCCGCCTGATCGAGGAGGCTCCTGCCCATGACGGATCAGGTGGTCCCGTCGATGATCGGCCGCACCTCGACCGAGCCGTCGCCCTGCATCGGCAGCTTGCGGGCCCAGGCCAGGGCGGCGTCCAGGTCGGGAGCCTCGATCACGTAGAAGCCGCCCAGCTGCTCCTTGCTCTCGGCGTAGGGCCCGTCGTGCAGCGAGCACTGGCCGGCCGCGCGGCGCACGGTGGTGGCGGTGGCCGTGGGCTTCAGGCCCGCCCCGCCGCGCAGCACCCCCTTCTGCGCCAGTTCGCCGGCGAAGGCCTCGTGCTGGGCGAAGATCTCGCGCCAGGCCGGGGTGTTCTCCTCGCCGTACAGGGCCTCGTCCTCGTAGATCACCAGAGCGTATTGCATGGGTCTGTTCTCCTTGACGACCGGGCCGGCCACGCGCCGCCGATCATGCACCAGAGACGCGGGCCCCTCATCGGACTCGACATTCGCCCGTTCGATTTATTTCGAGGGTCTTGTCAGTCGGGGCTATGGGCGATCGCGCGGACCTCGACCTTGCCGCCGGGGATGTGCGGGACCTTGCGCGCCCAGGCCTCGGCGGCGGCCATGTCGGGCGCGTCGATCAGGTAGAAGCCGGCCAACTGCTCCTTGGTCTCGGCGAACGGGCCGTCGTGCACCACCTGGCCGTCGGTGTTGGTGGTGATCGTGCGGGCGGTCGGGGTGTTGGCCAGGCGCGCCGCCGACCAGTCCATGCCGCTGGCCCGCAGCTCGCCCTGCAACACCTCGTGCCGGGCGACGATGTCCGGCAGGGCGGCCTGGCCCTCCGGCCGCGCCCAGTCGGCTTCCGAGGAATAGATCAGCAGCAGGTACTTCATCGGACCCTCCATCGGCGCGCGACCCGCGCCCTCGGCGATAGACGCGCGAGGCGGGGCGGATTCGACAGGGGGCGAGGAAAAAAGTCGAGGGCAATGCGGCGAACACTTGCCCCCTACGGGTCGCTTCGCGACCGTCTTCCCCCATCGGGGGAAGAGCCGCGCCGAGCGCGAAGGCTCCGCCCCCTACGGGGACGGACAGACCGCGAAGCGGTCAGGTGGGGGCAAGTGGGTGTGAGCCTAGCTCGCCAGCGTCTCCAGGAACCGCACCGGCGCGCCCGTCCCTTCCGCCACGATCTCGTCGTCGCGCATGACCACGGTCCCGCGCACGATGGTCGCCACCGGCCAGGCCTTGGCCTCGAAGCCGTCGAACGGGGTCCAGCCCGAGCGGGTGGCCATCCAGTCGTGGGTGATGGTCCGCTTGGCCTTCATGTCGACGATGGTGAAGTCGGCGTCGAAGCCCTCGGCGATGCGGCCCTTGTCGGCCAGGCCGAAGATGCGGTTCACGCCGTGGCTGGTCAGGTCGACGAAGCGTTCCAGGGTCAGGCGGCCGTTCGCGACATGGGTCAGCATGATCGGCACCAGGGTCTGGACGCCGGGCATGCCCGAGGGCGAGGCCGGATAGGGCCGGGCCTTCTCCTCGCGGGTGTGGGGGGCGTGGTCGCTGCCCAGGACGTCGGCGATGCCGGTCTCGATGCCGCGCCAGACCCCGGCCACGTGCTCGGCCGAGCGGATCGGCGGGTTCATCTGGGCGAAGCCCTTCAGGCGCTCATAGGCCTCGGGGGCCACCAGGGTCAGGTGCTGGGGCGTGACCTCGACGCTGGCGACGTCCTTGTGCTTGGCCAGGAAGTCGATCTCCTGGTGCGTGGTGACGTGCAGCACGTGGATGCGCTTGCCCAGCGACTTGGCGATGCGGACCAGGCGCTCGGTCGACTGCATGGCGGCCTGGGCGTCGCGGACCTCCGGGTGGCTGGTCCAGTCGCCCGGACGGGCCAGGGCGCGGCGCTCGGCCAGGCGGTACTCGTCCTCGGAGTGGAAGGCGGCGCGGCGGTTGACGTGGCGCAGCACGTTCTCGACGCCGGCGTCGTCCTGCACCAACAGGGTGCCGGTCGAAGCGCCCATGAACACCTTGATGCCGCAGCAGCCCGGCAGGCGCTCCAGCTCGCCCAGGAACGTCGCGTTCTCGTGAGTGCCGCCCACATAGAAGGCGTGGTCGGTGTGCATGCGGCCCTTGGCGCGGGCCAGCTTGTCGGCCAGGGCGTCGGGGTCGGTGGTGGTCGGCTCGGTGTTGGGCATCTCGAAGACCGCGACCACGCCGCCCAGGGCCGCGCCGCGCGAGCCGCTCTCCAGGTCTTCCTTCCACTCCAGGCCCGGCTCGCGGAAGTGGACCTGGCTGTCGATCACCCCCGGCAGGACGGTCAGGCCCGTGGCGTCGAACACCTCGCCGGCGCTGGCTTGCGAGAGGTCGCCGATGGCGACGATCTTGCCGTTGCGCACGCCGATGTCGGTGAAGCCCCGCCCCGCGTGATTGACCACCTCGCCGCCGCGCACGATCAGGTCGAAGGTCTGGGTCATGGAGCGGTTCCTGCCGAGTGCTGGGGAGGGGTTTGAGGCGGTCTAGGAGCCTGCCCCAGCCGCCGCAAGGCCAAATATCGACATTGACCCTCGCGCGCGACGAGCGCACGTCCCGTCAATCTTTTCAACGCGACGAGGCTCCCATGGACTTTTCCCGACTCCAGACCGCCAGCAAGGTCACGGACGAGTGGAAGTATCCGCAAGGCGCGCCGAACCGGACCGGCATGCTGCAGGTCGACAGCGGCCCCGACCACACCCTCTACTGGGAGGAGTACGGCGCGCCCGACGGCGAGCCGGTGATGTTCCTGCACGGCGGTCCCGGCGGGGCCTGCGCGCCGGTGATGTCGCGGTTCTTCGATCCCAAGCGCTATCGCGTGATCCTGTTCGACCAGCGCGGCTGCGGGAAGAGCGCGCCCACCGTGGCCTCGCACGGCCCGGCGGTGGCGCTGCAGAAGAACGACACCGACCACCTGGTGGCCGACATCAACCGCCTGCGCGACGCCCTGGGGATCACCGGCCGGATGCACGTGTTCGGCGGCAGCTGGGGCAGCACCCTGGCCCTGGTCTACGCCATCCGCCACCCCGAGCACGTGGCCTCGCTGATCCTGCGCGGCATCTTCCTGGGGACGCGCGAGGACCTGCTGTACATGTACCAGGGCAACGCCGCGGTGTTCGACAAGACGCCCTACGCCCTCAGCGAACCCGGCGCCTACGTGACCTATCCCGACGAATGGAAGGCCTTCGTCGAGGTCATCCCGCCGGAGAAGCGCGGCGACATGATGGGGGCCTACAAGGCGATCTTCGATGGCCGGCCCACGGCCGAGGCCGACAAGCAGGCCCAGCTGCGCGCGGCCCTGGCCTGGTCGGTCTGGGAGGGCGCGATCTCGAACATGATCCCCGAGCAGGGCGACCCGGGCAAGTTCGGCGAGGCCGACTTCGCCCTGTGCTTCGCGCAGATCGAGGCCCACTTCTTCGCCCGGGACCTGTTCCTGGAGCCCGACTACATCGCGCGGAACGTCGACAAGATCGCCGGCCTGCCGATCCACATCGTCCACGGCCGCTTCGACCAGGTCTGCCCCCTGACCCAGGCCTCGCGGCTGGTGGAGGCGCTGGCGGGCGTGGGGGTCAAGCCGGAGACCTACGTGCTGACCAACGCCGGGCACAGCGCCATGGAGGGCCAGACGGTGATCGCGCTGACGGCGATCATGGACGGGCTGGGGAAAATCTGAGAGCCGCCCCATATGCCCGTCATCCGTGGAGGTGTTCCGAGGGTGACGGGCGTGAGGGCGCCAAGTGCGACCGGCGAAGCAAGGAGGTCGGCGTTGCCTCCATGGCCAAGCTCGCCCATCCTCGGGAGATGAAGCGCATCCTGCTCCCGATGCTCGCCCTGGCCGCCGGTCTGCTGTCGACCAGCTGCGGGGGCCACGTGCCCGCCGCCCTCCCCAGGGCCGAGGCCGCGTCGTGTCGGGCGGGCGGCGGCTACGAAAGTCGGGCGGCCTTCGGATACCCGATCTGCCAGCATGACTACGCCGACGCGGGAAAGGTCTGCAGCGGCAAGAACGATTGCCAAGGCGGCTGCCTGTTCGACTCGGTTCAAGGCCCGGCGACGCCGGTGGGCACGGCGGTCATCGGACATTGCCAGCCGACGGCGTACTATCCGGGCTGCTACGCCCGGGTCGAGGGCGGGAAGACGTCCGGCCCGGAAATCTGTTTCGACTGAACCGATCCCGGGTCAGCCGGGGTCGCGACCTTCGTCGGCATGAGCGGAGCTAGGCGCCGCGTCCTCGAGAACCGGCGTGTCGACCTCGGGCTCCGCCACATCCTCCAGCACCGGCTGCAGGTCCGGCTCCAGGCCGGCGTCCTCGGGCGTGGCTTCGATCGGCGCCTCGGCCGATTCCTCGATGGGCGCCGCCTCCTTGGCCGCCTTCACCTCGGCCAGCAGCGCCTTGGCCGCCTTGACCACCGTGGTGACCGGCAGGTCGCTCATGTGGCGGATGGCCTGGGACAGGTCCGGGTCGACGGCCAGGAACTGCTCGAAGCTGCGCGGGCCGCGCACGGCCTTGGTCCATGCCCCCCATGGGCCGTAGCGGCGCTCGTCCGAGGGGCCGAACAGGCCGATCGTGGGAATGCCCGCGGCGGCGGCGATGTGCATCAGGCCGCTGTCGTTGCCGATGAACAGGTCCGCCCGCTTCAGGGCCGCATAGGCGGTCAGGAGGTCCACCTTGCCGGTCAGGTCGATGTAGCGGCCGCGGGCCGAGGCCATGCGCAGCTCCTCGACCATCCGCTCGTCGCCCGGACCGCCCAGGATCATCAGCCGCCCGCCTTCCAGCGGACCGCCGGGCCCCAAGAGCTGCTGGGCCGTCTGGGCGAAGCGCTCGATCGGCCAGATCTTGCCCACCCAGTTCGAAGCCGGGCCCACGGCCAGGATCGGCCCTTCCGGCTCGCCCCGGCGCGTGGCCAGCAGTTGGTCGGCCAGGGCCTGGACCTCGGGGGTGATGTAGAGGTGCGGGGCGGGCGGGTCGCCCTCCAGCTTCAGCACGCGGGCGGCGTCGATCACCTTGTGCAGGATGTCGGGCGACTTCTTCCAGATCGCCCGCTTCTCGCGGCGCAGGAACAGGGCCGTGCCGCTGCCGCGCAGATCGACGACCAGGCCCCACTTCTTATGGCGCACCTGGTTCCACAGCTTGAACCAGTGTCCCTTGCCCTTGCCCTTCTCCATGACGATCACCCGGTCCAGGCCGGGCACATGGGCGAACAGCGGCGCGGCCAACGGCCCGGAGACGATGGTGAAGCGGGCGTTGGGAATCTGGTCGGCCAGGAAGCGGATCAGGCCGGACGACAGCACGGCGTCGCCGATCCGCGTGGCGGTGATGAAGAGAATCGGGAAGGCCCGCTGTGTCATCCGTCCTTGTATAAGGCGGGTCGCGAGTCGGCGCATCCCTCGATAACGGCTCAGCTTTCCGTTCTTTGGCGGCGCCCGGGAGAGGTCAGGGCCGACGCCGGATCGTCACGAAACGGCGCCAGGATGCCCCGCACCGGACACCGGAGCGGACCTCGATGACCAGCATCTCTCCGTATCGCGTTCTCTTTCTGTCGCGGCGCGACACCGCCCGCAGCATCATCGCCGAGGCGATCATGAACCAGAAGGGCGCCGGACGCTTCGTCGCCTTCAGCGCCGGCGTGGCGCCGGGCGACAAGGCCGACCCCGTGGCCCTGCGCGCCCTGGCCCGGGCCGGCTACGACGCCTCGGACCTGAAACCCCAGTCGTACAGGGCCTTCGCCAAGGCCGAGCCGATGGATTTCGTCTTCACCCTCAGCGACACCGCGCGCGGCGAGCCCATGCCCGAATGGCCCGGCCAGCCGGTCACCGCCCACTGGGCCTGCGAGGACCCGCTGCGGGCCGAGGAGGATCCGGTCGAGATCGCCCTGGTCTACGCCCGCATGCTGGGCGGGCTGGAGCGGCGGATCGAGACCTTCATGCAGCTGCCCTTCCAGTCGCTGGACCGCATCAGCCTGACCCACCAGGTGGACGCCATCGGCAAGGCGTAGCGGCCGCGTTCCGTCGCCCCCAACCGTTGTCATCCCGGAAGCCTCCAGAGGCTGTCCGGGATGACAACCGAAATTCAAAGCTCCAATCGCGCCCAAAGGCTCGAACGCTGGCGGGGACCAGAGCCGGGGCCTATATCGGCGGGGTGAACCAGATCGCCGCCTTGCCCTCGCGGGCCGTCATCGCCGTCTCGGGCCCCGACGCCCGCAGCTTCCTCAACGGCCTGCTGAGCCAGGAGGTCGAGACCTTGGCGTCCAGCGAACTGCGCTTCTCCGGCCTGCTGACCCCGCAGGGCCGTCTGCTCTACGACCTGTTCGTGGCGGGCGTGGAGGACGGCCTGCTGCTGGACGTGGCGGCCGAGCACCGCGACGCCATCCTGACGCGCCTGACGATGTACAAGCTGCGGGCCAAGGTGGAGCTGGCGGCCAGCCCGCTTGGCGTGTTCGCGGCCTGGCCCGCGGCGGGCGGTTTCCCGGACCCGCGCCTGCCCGCCCTGGGCTCGCGTCTCTACGCCGAGGACCAGGCGACCACCGCCACGGAGGACGACTACGAGGCCCACCGCCTGGCCCTGGGCGTTCCCGGCCCCGCCGACTGGGGGACCGACAAGACCTACCCCATCGAGGCCGACTTCGACCTGCTGAACGGCATCGACTTCAAGAAGGGCTGCTTCGTCGGCCAGGAGACCACCAGCCGCATGAAGCGGCGCGGCACGATCAAGAACCGCATGCTGCCCATCGTCTTCGACGGCCCCGCCCCCGCCTTCGGGACCGAGGTGCTGGCTGGCGAGCTCCGGGCCGGCGAGGTGCTGTCGGGCCGCGACGGCCGGGCCATGGCCCTGCTGCGCCTGGACCGCATCGAAGGCGCGGACCTGACGGCGGACGGCCGCGCGGTGACCGTGGACCGGCCGGACTGGCTGCCCGCGGCCTGACCCCCGCGACCATGGACGATTTTTAAGATTCATTCGCATTGAGCGAACGCCGTCGTCCGGTCACTCTCCCGACAACGTGAGGTTGGGAGCGGCGGATGAAGCGGCTGGTCGGCGTGATCCTGGGCGGCTGCGCCCTTTTCCTGGCGGCCGGGGCCCAGGCCGCGCCGACCGCTCCGCTCTCTCCCCTCGACCACGGCCTGCGCCCCAGCGTGCTGGCGGCCGGCCAGGCGCCGCCGGGCTGGTCGCTGGCCGAGCGCATGGCCTTCCACAAGGTGCCGGGCGTGGCCATCGCGGTGGTCCGCGACGGCAAGGTCGTGGCCGTCGCCGGCTATGGCCTGCGCGAAGCCGGCACCGCCGACAGGGTCGACGCCGACACCCTGTTCTCGGTGGGATCGATCAGCAAGGTCGCCACCGCCACGACCACCCTGCGCCTGGCGGCGGCCGGCCGGCTGGACCTCGACCGCGACGTCGACGACTACCTGAAACGCTGGAAACTGCCCGCCTCGAACACGGTCCCGGACCCGGCGGTCAGCCTGCGCATGCTGATGTCCCACACCTCGGGCCTGGGCGTGCACGGCTTCGCCGACTACCAGCCCGCCGAGCCGCTGCCGACCCTGGTCCAGGTGCTGGACGGCCAGAAGCCGGCCAAGAACGAGGCCGTGCGGTTCAAGGCCGCGCCCGGCCGGGTCAGCGACTATTCCGGCGGCGGCGTCACCGTGGAACAGGCGACGATCGAGGACGCCACGGGCCAGTCGCTGGCGGCCCTGGCGCGGACGGAAGTGTTCGGCCCCCTGGGCATGACCCGCAGCACCTTCGAAAGCCCGCTCCCGGCCGCGCACGGCGACATCGCCAAGGCGCATGGCGGCGACGGCGCGCCCCGGGCCGCCCCGCGCGGGTGGGAGAGCTTCGCCGAGGCCGGGGCCTCGGGCCTGTGGACCAGCGCCAACGACCTGGGCCGGCTGGTCGGCGGCCTGATCGAAAGCTACCAGGGCCGTTCGGACTTCCTGCCCCAGCCCCTGGCGACCGCCATGCTGACCGAGGTCTCGCCCGGCCCGTTCGGCCTGGGGCCGCGCCTGGGCGGGGCCGGACCCGGCCGCTACTTCTTCCACCTGGGCGCCAACGAGAGCTACCTGGCCTTCCTGGAGGGCTATCCCGAGACCGGCGACGGCTTCGTGATCCTGACCAACGGCGCCAACGGCCTGGCCCTGATCGCCGAGGTGCGCAACGCCTTCTCCGACGCCGTCGGCCAGGGCGCCCACCCGCCGCTGCGCACGATCAAGCCCCGCCTGCCGCCCGCGGCCGACCTGGCCGGCGACTACCGCCTCGACCCCGCCGTGCCGATGGACGTCCGCCGCGCCCTGGCCGACAGCTTCGAATACGAAGCCCTGAAGTTCACCGTGGCCGGCGACGGCGTCGAGATGACCCTGCCCGGCCAGGACAAGCCCGCGCCGCTGCTGACCCTGGGCCCCGCCCAGTTCGCGCAGTCGGGCCTCTACGTCTTCACCTTCGACTTCCGCCGCGACGCCTTCGGCAAGGTGCGGGGCGTGACGGTGGCCATGCCCGAGACCGGCTCGACGGCCTACTATGTCCGAGAGTGACGAAGCGCGGATTTGTTCTTGAAAAGTTCCATATGATCGGGCCAAGCTCCGCCCCATGACCGAGATCCATCGCTGCACCTGGCGCGGCATGAACGGGGACCCGTTCTACGAGGCCTATCACGACACCGAATGGGGCGTGCCGGAGTACGACTCCCGCGCCCTGTGGGAGAAGCTCGTGCTGGACGGGTTCCAGGCCGGGCTGTCGTGGATCACCATCCTGCGCAAGCGCGAGGCCTTCCGCGCCGCCTTCGCCAATTTCGATCCGGACACGGTGGCCCGCTTCGGCGACGCCGACCGCGCCCGGCTGATGGCCGACGCCGGCATCATCCGCTCGAACGGCAAGATCGACGCGACGATCGCCGGGGCCCGGATCTATTGCGACATGCGCGAGCGCGGCGAGGACTTCTCCGAGCTGCTGTGGGGCATGACGGGCGGCAAGCCGGTGCAGAACCACTGGAAGGGCGGCGACGTCCCGGCCCAGACGCCCCTGGCCGTCGACATGGCCAAGATGCTGAAGGCCAAGGGCTTCAAATATTGCGGCCCGGTGATCGTCTACGCCTTCATGCAGGCCACGGGCCTGGTCAACGACCACCTCGTCGGCTGCTTCCGCCACGAGGAATGCCGCAAGCTGGCGCGGTAGGGACATCGCTTTCCCTCCCCTTTATGGGGAGGGGGGATTAGCGAAGCTGGTGGGTGGGGCCTGCTGGCGCATCAAACCCCACCCGACCCTGGTTCCGCCAGGGCCACCCTCCCCACGAGGGGGAGGGAAGGACGCCGAGACTCTCGTCACGGCCCTGTCAGCCTTCCGACGCTCCACTGTTGCGGGAATCAGCCATTCGGGCGCAGTGGGGAGCTTCACCATGCGCCTTGCCCGTTTCACATCCCGACGCCTCGCGGCGCTCACGGCGACGCTGGTCGCCGCCACGGCCGGACCGGCCGTGGCCCAGCCGGCCGACGACCTGCGCGACCGTCTCTACGACTGGTCGGACGGGGTGCTGGTGGTGGCGCACCGGGCCTGCCACGCCCCCGCGCCCTCGCGCGGCATGCCCAAGGCCGTGCCGGAGAACTCGCTGGCGGCGCTGGACCGCTGCGTGGCCCTGGGCGTCGACATGGTCGAGATCGACATCCGCCGCACGGCCGACGGGGCGCTGGTGCTGATGCACGACCCCACCGTCGACCGCACCACGAACGGCCGCGGCCGGGTGTCCGACCTGACCCTGGCCCAGATCCAGGCGCTGCGCCTGGACGCGCCGGGCGGCGGACCGACCGAGGCGCCGCCTACCCTCGAGGCGTTCCTGGCCCGGGCCCAGGGCCGCATCCTGATCAATCTGGACGTCAAGGAGCCGATCGCCGAGCAGGTGGCCCAGGTCGTCCTGGCCAGCGAGGCCGCCGGCCAGGTGCTGGTCAAGGCGCGGCCCGAGGCCGGCGCCGCGCCCATGGCCGACCTGCCGCCCTATCGCAGCCTGGCCTTCATGCCGATGGTCGGGGCCGTGGGCGGGCGCGCCCTGGGCGATCCAGCCGGGATCGCCGCCCTGCAGGTGCTGGCCGAGAACCGGGTCCCGGCCATCGAGCTGTGCGACCTGCGGCGCTCGGAGTTCAAGGCCGTGCGGGCCCAGGCGCGGCTGGCGCGGGTGCGGCTGTGGAGCAACGCCCTGGCCCGCAAGGGGCTGAAGGGCGTCTGGGCCCGGGCCTGGGCCGGCGGGGCGGCGGCCGACGGACGCCACACCTGGCGGCGGCTGATCGACGACGGCGTCAGCGTCATCCAGACCAACCGCCCGGCGGTGCTGCTCGACTATCTCGACGCCCGGGGCCTGCGCGGCAACGCCCCGCCGGTGGTCAACGCGGCGCTGTAGACGTCGGACCTTTTCGCCACCGCCCGAAACGGATTATGAGCGGGGCGTGACCAAGTCCTCCGCCCTCGCCCGAACCGGCCCCGACATGATGCTGGAAGCCGCCTGCGGTCCCGGCCACGTCTGCGGCGTGGACGAGGCCGGGCGCGGGCCGTGGGCCGGGCCGGTCAGCGCCGCGGCGGTGATCCTGGACCCGACGCGCATCCCCGCCGGCCTCAACGACTCCAAGAAGCTGACCGCCAAGGCGCGCGCCGCGCTGGAAATCGAGATCAAGTCGGTGGCGGTCGCCTGGTGCGTGGGCCTGGCCAGCGTCGAGGAGATCGAGGAACTGAACATCCTGCACGCCGCCGGCCTGGCCATGCGGCGCGCGGTCGAGGGCCTGGGGGTGACGCCCAGCTTTGCCCTGGTCGACGGCAACTACCGCTTCCCCCTGCCCTGCGAGGTCAAGACGGTGGTCAAGGGCGACAGCCTGTCGTGCTCGATCGCGGCGGCCTCGATCCTGGCCAAGGAGGCCCGCGACCGGATCATGGTCGAGATGGACGGCGTCTATCCCGGCTACGGCTTCGCCGGCCACAAGGGCTACCACGCCGCGATCCATGTCGAGGGCCTGCGCCGCCTGGGCCCCTCGCCGATCCACCGGATGAGCTGGGCGCCGGTCAAGCTGGCCCTGGCGGGGGATCTGCTGGACGGCGCGGCGTTCGAGGACGGGTTGGAGGGGTAGGGCCCTTCTCCGCCATCCTTTCGCCCGTCATCCTCGGACTTGTTCCGAGGACCCCTGTGTCCGCCCCCTGTCCATGCAAGCTGGGGCGCGGCAGCAGCGGCGCTCTCCTCGGCCGGCGGCAACATAGCTGAACGAGGGGTCCTCGGAACAAGTCCGAGGATGACGGCCAGAATGTTCTTGAATTCAATCAAGAGCTTGAGTCCGGCCAGACTCAAATCCACAACCAAAGGCTGGGTTAACAGGTGGGTAACCACGTCCCTCAACACACTATTTACTAGCTAGACTCATGATTCCGCTCAGTGTTTTTGACGGGAAGCGGACATGTCCTTCGGGCCTGAAACCATCATCCAGGGCGACTGCATCGAGGCGATGAACGCCCTGCCCGAGAAGTCCGTGGACCTGATCTTCGCCGATCCGCCCTACAATCTGCAGCTGGGCGGCGACCTGCTGCGTCCCGACAATTCCAAGGTCGACGCCGTCGACGACCACTGGGACCAGTTCGAGAGCTTCGCCGCCTACGACAAGTTCACCCGCGAATGGCTGAAGGCCGCCCGCCGGGTGCTGAAGGACGACGGCGCGATCTGGGTGATCGGCAGCTACCACAACATCTTCCGCGTCGGCGTGGCCGTGCAGGACCTGGG
>Ga0102591_1000792_pt1 | contig 52441 bp, 51 predicted proteins | sample AraplaCol_mCL_r2_2_FD_76860 | JGI IMG/M metagenome (GOLD analysis project Ga0102591, IMG submission 76860) | Arabidopsis root microbial communities from North Carolina, USA - plate scrape MF_Col_mCL_r2 (SPADES assembly) (version 2) | ecosystem: Host-associated > Plants > Roots > Endosphere... | reverse complement strand
AGAATGGCGCGGCCGGCCGGAATTGTCCGGCATATCGAGCGTCGGAGGAATTGATGCGTTTCCTGTTGCGTCTGGCGAGTCTTGTCGCGCTTGCGGCGGCCGTTATTGCCGGGACCATCGATTCGATACAGTCGGTTGCGGCCTCCGCCGTGGTGATGACGCCGATTTCCGATGCCTGGCAGGATGTGAGCCCGGCGACGCTGACCTCGCTGCAATCCTCCCTTTCCTACTATGTCCATCCGCGTTTCTACACCTTCATCTTCCAGTGGCTGATGCTCCAGCCGGCCTTTGCCGTTTTCCTGGTGATCGCGCTGCTGCTCTGGATGATCGGCTACAGGAAGCCGCCGGTAGCCGGCCGTTTCACCGCATAGAAGACGGTTTTGTCGGCGCGATCCGATGAGAGAATTCGGGTGGTTGCCGCCGCTTCCGTGCGTTCGGCATCTCCGTCGGACTGACTAGAAAATCCGCATCCGGGCGGAGGAAATGTCCAAAGATCAGGCCGAAAGATTTGATTTTCGGCAATCTCTGCAAATCTTTACCAACCGAAAAATTTCTGGTGAATTTTTCCTTGAGCCATGCAAGGATGCGCGCAGCCAGGCCTCCGGGGGGAGGTCGGTGGTTCCGCAGACATGTCCGAAAAGGGCTTGCGGGAGGACCCCTAACAAATAGCAACAACAGGGCTGCAACTCATGAAAAAATCCCTTCTTACCCTCCTTGCCATGGCTGCCATGTCGACGACGGCGCTTGCCGCCGATGTCAAGCCGGCGCTGGTTTACGGCACTGGCGGGAAGTTCGATAAGTCCTTTAACGAAGCGGCCTACAACGGCGCGGAAAAGTTCAAGGCCGAGACCGGCATCGCCTATCGCGACTTCGAGCCGACCGGCGACACCCAGGGCGAACAGGCCATCCGCAACTTTGCAAGCCGCGGTTTCAATCCCGTGGTTGCCGTTTCCTTCGCCTGGACCTCGGCCATCGAGAAGGTCGCAGCCGAATTCCCCGATACCAAGTTTATCATCGTTGACTCCGTCGTCGACAAACCGAACGTCCGCTCCGTCGTCTACAAGGAAGAAGAAGGCTCCTACCTCGTCGGCGTTCTCGCCGGCATGGCCTCCAAGACCGGCAAGGTCGGCTTCGTCGGCGGCATGGACATTCCGCTGATCCGCAAGTTCGAATGCGGCTACGAGCAGGGCGCGCGCGCTGCCAAGGCCAGTATCGAAGTCTTCCAGAACATGACCGGCACCACCGGTGCGGCCTGGAACGACCCGGTTCGCGGCGGTGAGCTGACCAAGAACCAGATCGACCAGGGCGCCGACGTCATTTACGCGGCAGCCGGCGCGACCGGTCTCGGCGTTCTCCAGACTGCGGCCGACAACAAGAAGCTTTCGATCGGCGTCGACTCCAACCAGAACCATCTGCACCCGGGCTCGGTCCTGACCTCCATGGTCAAGCGCGTCGATCTCGCCGTCTACAACGCCTATACCGACACCAAGAACGACAAGTTCACCGGCGGCGTCCAGGCGCTCGGCGTCAAGGAAGACGGCGTCGGCGCTGCGATGGACGACAACAACAAGTCGCTGATCACGCCCGAAATGCAGGCCGCCGTCGACAAGGCCAAGGCCGACATCATCGCGGGAACCATCAAGGTTCACGATTACACCTCGGACAACGCTTGCCCGAAGTGATCCGCGCCCGAAAGTGATCGACGATTGAGATCGGGCGTATGGCGGAGGGGATTTTCGCCATACGCCCTTTTCTTATTTGGAGCCTGCAGTGACAGATAAGCCCGCTATCGAGCTTGTCGGCATCGATAAGAAATTCGGTGCCGTCCATGCCAACAAGGACATCAACCTCACCGTTGCCAAGGGGACGATCCACGGCATCATCGGTGAAAACGGTGCCGGCAAATCGACCCTGATGTCGATCATCTACGGTTTTTACCATGCCGATAGCGGCGAGATCCGCGTTAACGGCAGCCCTGTTACCATCCGTGACAGCCAGGCGGCGATCGCTGTCGGCATCGGCATGGTGCACCAGCATTTCATGCTGGTCGATAATTTCACGGTGCTCGAGAACATCATGCTCGGCGCCGAAGGCGGCATGCTGCTGGCGAGGGGCGTCGCATCGGCTCGCGCCGAACTCAAACGGCTGGAAACGGAATATGGCCTCGAGGTTGATCCCGATACGCTCATCGAAGAGCTTCCGGTCGGCCTGCAGCAACGAGTCGAAATCCTCAAGGCCATGTATCGCGGCGCCGAGATCCTGATCCTCGACGAGCCCACAGGCGTGCTGACGCCGGCGGAGGCCGATCACCTCTTTCGCATTCTCAAGGTGCTGCGCGACCAGGGCAAGACGATCATCCTCATCACCCATAAGCTGCGCGAGATCATGGCGATTACCGATACGGTCTCCGTCATGCGCCGCGGCGAAATGGTCGCGACCCGCAGGACGGCGGAAACGACCGTGGAGGAGCTTGCCGAGCTGATGGTCGGCCGCCGCGTTCTGCTGCGTGTGCAGAAGGGCGAGGCGAAGCCGGGTGCCGCTGTGCTCTCCGTCCGCAACCTCACGGTCAAGGACAATCGCGGCGTCACGATGGTCGATAACGTCTCCTTCGACGTGCGCGCCGGCGAGATCGTCGGCATCGCGGGCGTTGCCGGCAATGGTCAGTCAGAACTGCTGGAGGCGATCGCCGGCATTCGCAAGCCGACCTCCGGCGAGATCCTTCTCGATGGCCAGACGATCGACAAGGCCAATCCCGCCCGCCTGCGCGATCTCGGCCTCGCCCACATTCCCGAAGACCGCCACCACATGGGCCTGGTCCTGAAATTCGAGGAATATGAAAATTCGATCCTCGGCTACCATCGCCGTCCAGGCTATAGCCGCGGCCCGCTCCTCGATCTCGACGCGATCCGCAAGGATGCGATGGAGAAGATCGAAAAATACGATATCCGCCCGCCGAACCCGCGGCTGAAGACCGCGAATTTCTCCGGCGGCAACCAGCAGAAGATCGTCGTCGCCCGCGAGATCGAACGCGATCCGAAGATGCTGATCATCGGCCAGCCGACACGCGGCGTCGATATCGGCGCCATCGAATTCATCCACCGGCGGATCATCGAAATGCGCGATGCGGGCAAGGCGATCCTGCTCGTCTCCGTCGAACTCGATGAGATCCGCGCCCTTTCAGACCGTATCCTTGTCATGTTCGCCGGCCATGTAGTTGGCGAGAAGACGCCCGATGCCGGTGAACAGACCCTCGGCCTGATGATGGCCGGCATTGCCGCGTGAGGCCTTTATGAGCACTGCTTCCGTTCCGCTACCAAACTGGATCAACTACGGCCTGATCCCGGTTTTGAACCTCATCGTCGCCTTCCTGATATCGGGCTTCGTCGTCTGGCTGATCGGCGAAAGCCCGCTCGACGCACTGTCGCTGCTGATTGAGGGTTCGCTCGGCAACGGCGAATTCATCGGCTTCACGTTGTTCTACGCGACGAGCTTCATCTTCACCGGCCTTTCCGTCGCGGTGGCGATTCATGCCGGTCTCTTCAACATCGGCTCCGAAGGCCAAGCCTACGTCGGCGGCCTCGGCTGCGCTTTGGTAGCGCTCTCACTCGACAAATACGTGCCATGGTATGTGACGATGCCGGTTGCAGTCGTCGGCGCTGCGCTCTTCGGCGCGATTGCCGCCTTCATTCCGGCATGGCTTCAGGCGAAGCGCGGCAGCCATATCGTCATCACGACGATCATGTTCAACTACATCATCGCCTCGCTGATGAACTACCTGCTCGTGCACGTACTGATCGTGCCCGGCAAAATGGCGCCGGAAACACGCACATTCCTCGAGGGCGGGCAGTTGCCAAAGCTAACATGGCTGATGGAGATATTCGGGACAAAGCTGGGTGCTGCTCCGTTGAACATCTCTTTCATCATTGCTCTGGTTATGTGCTATGTCGTCTGGCTTCTTATCTGGCGCACCAAGCTCGGCTTCGAGATGCGCACGCTGGGCGTCAGTCCGACGGCCGCTTCCTATGCCGGTATTCCCTACATGCGGATTGTAATGATCGCCATGATGCTTTCCGGCGCGCTCGCCGGCATGATGGCGCTGAATCCTGTCATGGGTGCCTCCGCCCGCCTGCAGGTGGGGTTCGTCGGCGGCGCCGGCTTCGTCGGTATCGCCGTCTCGCTGATGGGCCGCAATCATCCGCTCGGCATCATCTTTGCGGCGATCCTCTTCGGCATTCTTTATCAGGGCGGCGACTGGATCTCCTTCGAAATGCCGAACATCACCCGCGAAATGATCCTGGTCATCCAGGGTCTGGTAATCCTGTTTGCCGGTGCGCTGGAATACATGTTCCGGCCGGCGATTGTGCGTCTCTATCAACAGTTCAAGCGAGCCTGAGGAGCGGACGATGGATTATTATGAAATCTTCATCAGCATTCTGGCCTCCACGATCCGCTTGTCGATCCCGCTGATCTTCACCGCCCTTGCCGGTCTTTTTTCGGAGCGCGCCGGCATTTTCGATATCGGCCTTGAGGGCAAGATGCTCGGCTCGGCCTTCGCCGCCGCCTGTGTCGCCTATCTGACCGATTCGGCCTGGCTTGGGCTCGGCGCCGGCGTCGTCTGCTCGGTAGCGCTCAGCCTGGTCCATGGCTTTGCCTCGATCACCAACCGCGGCAATCAGATCGTGTCGGGTGTGGCGATCAACTTCTTTATCGCCGGCATCACCATCGTGCTCGGCCAGGCCTGGTTCGGCCAGGGCGGGCGTACGCCGCAGCTGCCGCCGGAAGCGCGTTTCGCGCCGATCATCCTGCCGGGCGCCGATGCCATCCATGATGTGCCGATCATCGGTCCGCTCTATGCCAACGTAATATCAGGCAACAATATCCTCACCTATCTCGCTTTCCTCGCCGTGCCCTTCTCCTGGTGGGTGCTTTACCGCACGCGCTTCGGCCTCAGGCTGCGCGCCGTCGGCGAAAACCCCGGTGCGGTCGATACGGCCGGCATCTCGGTCGCCTGGCTGCGCTATCGCGCCGTGATGTGCGCCGGCATCCTCTGCGGCTTTGCCGGCACCTATCTCGCGATCGCCCAATCCGCCGCCTTCATCAAGGACATGTCGGCCGGCAAGGGCTATATCGCGCTCGCCGCCCTCGTCTTTGCCAAGTGGAAGCCGGTGCCCGTAATGTTCGCCTGCCTGCTCTTCGGCTTCCTCGATGCGCTGGCGAACTTCATGCAGGGCAAGTCGGTGCCGCTGATCGGCGAGGTGCCGGTGCAGGTCTTCCAGGCGCTGCCCTATATCCTCACCTGTGTCCTGCTTGCCGGCTTCATCGGCGTCGCCATCCCGCCGAAGGCCGGCGGCGTGCCCTATACGAAGGAGCGTTGACCATGTCCCACGATCTGTTCGAAGCCGCCCGCGGCGCCATGGCCTTCGCCCACGCGCCCTATTCGAAATTCCCGGTCGGCGCGGCAATTCGCGCCGAGGACGGCAAGGTCTATACCGGCGCCAACATCGAGAACCTCTCCTTCCCGCAAGGATGGTGCGCCGAGCCGACGGCGATCAGCGCCATGATCATGGGCGGGGCGAAGAAGATCGTTGAAATGGCTGTCATCGCCGAGAAACTGCCGCTCTGCCCGCCCTGCGGCGGCTGCCGCCAGAAGATCTCCGAATTCGCATCCAAGGACACGAAGATCTACCTCTGCGACGAGGCGGGCGTGCAGAAGACCATGACGATGGAAGAGCTTCTTCCCTTCAGCTTCGAGACGGAACTCGGATGAAGGCGACGGTCAGCCTGCTCGCAGCATTGCTCGGCGGCATCAAGCCGCGTCACGGCATCGTCCTCGGCTCCGGTCTCGGCTCGCTGGTCGGAGAGTTGGAGGGTGCCGTCCGCGTCCCTTACAAGGATCTGCAGGGCTTTCCCGTCAGCGCCGTCTCCGGTCATGCCGGCGAGGTGGTCGCCGGCCGTCTCGGCGGCGTGCCGGTGGTGATGCTCTCCGGCCGGGTGCATTATTACGAGAAGGGCGATGCCAACGCCATGCGCCTGCCGATTGAGGTCTTGAAGGCGCTTGGCGTCGAGGCGTTGATCCTGACCAATTCCGCAGGATCGCTGCGCGACGACATGCCGCCCGGTTCGGTGATGCAGATCACCGATCATATCAACTATTCCGGCATGAACCCGCTGATCGGCGAGGAAAGCGATCATCGTTTCGTCGGCATGACAAATGCCTATGATGCCGGCCTCGCTGCGGCGATGCAGAGGGCCGCGGCAAAGCTCAAGATCGAGCTGACGCAAGGTGTCTACATGTGGTTCTCCGGTCCAAGCTTCGAAACGCCGGCCGAAATCCGCATGGCGCGCATCCTTGGCGCCGATGCCGTCGGCATGTCGACGGTGCCCGAGGTCATCATTGCAAGAATGCTGGGTCTGAGGGTTGCGGCCGCCTCCGTTATCACCAACTATGGGGCAGGCATGACCGGCAATGAGCTCAGCCATGAGGAAACCAAGGACATGGCGCCCATCGGCGGCGCCCGTCTCGCCGCCATATTGAAAGACATGATTGCGGCTAGAACAGGATGATTTTAGGCCGGGTCGGCCTAAAATCTGAATCCTGTTCTCAATTATATAGTTAGAGCATGATGTCATGAGAAAACCGCTCACACTTTTCGGCATCATGCTCTAGAGGAAATGAAGATGAATAGCCATTCCATCCGGGAAACGGCGGCCGTTGCCCTTTCCCTTCTCGATCTTACCAATTTGAAGGACGATTGCACCGAGGCGCAGATCGATGTGCTCTGCGCCCGTGCGCAGACGCCCTACGGCAACAGTGCCGCGATCTGCATCTGGCCGCGCTTCGTCGCCTATGCCCGCAATATCCTCGGCACCGGCCATGCCGTACGCATCGCGACCGTCGTCAACTTCCCCTCCGGCGATATGGAGGTGGCCGATGTCGCCGCCGAAACGCGCGAGGCGATCGCCGATGGCGCCGACGAGATCGATCTGGTCATCCCCTATCGCAAGCTGCTCGCCGGTGATGAGAAGTCTGTGACCGACATGGTCAAGGCGGTGCGCGCCGAATGCACCGGTCCCATCCTTCTGAAGGTTATCATCGAAAGCGGTGAGCTGAAGGATGTGGCAGTGATCCGCCGTGCTTCCGAACTTGCCATCGAAGCCGGCGCGGATTTCATCAAGACCTCCACCGGCAAGGTCGCCGTCAACGCGACGCTCGAAGCTGCCGACATCATGATCCGCGCGATCCGCGAGAGCGGCCGCAGGGTCGGCTTCAAACCGGCCGGCGGCATCGGCTCGGTGGCCGATGCCGCCCTTTATCTGAGCCTTGCCGAAACCATCATGACGCCGGACTGGGCGATGCCCTCGACCTTCCGCTTCGGCGCCTCCGGCCTGCTTGACGATATCCTGGCGGTTCTGAGCGGAGCGCAGCCGGCACCTGCTGCGGCATCGAGCTATTGAAATGATCCCTCAGGAGATCATCCGGCGCAAACGCGACGGCGAGGAGCTCGCCGCCGCCGATATCGCTTCCTTCATCGAGGCGCTCGCTGCCGGTCGACTGTCAGAAGGCCAGATCGGGGCATTCGCCATGGCCGTCTGGTTCAAAGGCATGTCGCGGGCCGAAACCGTCGCCTTGACGCTGGCGATGGCCGACTCCGGCGACAGGCTGGAATGGGCCGATATCGATCGCCCGATCGCAGACAAACATTCGACCGGCGGTGTCGGTGACAATGTCTCCTTGATGCTGGCACCGATCGCCGCCGCCTGCGGCCTCGCCGTTCCGATGATATCGGGGCGCGGCCTCGGCCATACCGGCGGTACGCTGGATAAGCTCGAATCCATTCCAGGCTATACGATCACCCCGGATGCGGCCCTCTTCCGCAAGGTGGTGAAGGAGGTGGGATGCGCCATCATCGGTCAGACCGGAGCCCTGGCCCCAGCCGACGGCAGGCTCTATGCCGTGCGCGATGTGACCGCCACCGTCGATTCCATTCCTCTCATCACTGCCTCCATCCTTTCGAAGAAACTTGCGGCGGGGCTTCAGACGCTGGTGCTCGACGTCAAGGTCGGCAATGGCGCCTTCATGCCTGATCGCGACCAGGCAGAGATCCTGGCGCGTTCGCTGGTCGAGGTAGCCAATGGCGCAGGCGTGAAGACTTCCGCGCTGATCACCGACATGAACGAGCCACTCGCCGACAGCGCCGGCAATGCCGTCGAGATGCGCAATTGTCTGGATTTCCTGGCGGGCAGGAAAAAGGATACGCGGCTCGATACCGTCGTTCTTGCCTTCGCCGCCGAGATGTTGGTGAAATCGGGCGTTGCCGCTTCGTCTGACGAAGGCGAGAGGATGGCGCGCCAAGTCCTGTCATCAGGAAAGGCGGCCGAAGTCTTCGCACGCATGGTGTCTATGCTCGGCGGTCCTTCCGACCTCATCGAAAACCCCGATCGATATCTTGCCAAAGCGCCTGTGGAAAAACCGGTCCCGGCCGCCCGGTCCGGCTGGCTTGCCGCCTGCGATGCGCGCGGCATCGGTGTCGGCGTCATCGATCTCGGCGGCGGAAGACGCCATCCCGCCGACCGCATCGACCACCGCGTCGGCTTCTCGGAACTCCTGCCGCTCGGCTCCCGCGTCAATGCAGGCGATCCGATCGCCCTCGTTCATGCCGCCGATGAGGCCGCGGCGGAGCGGGCGGCCGCCGCACTTGCTGCGCATTATCGCATCGCTGAGGAGAAGCCGCAGTTGGCACCCGTCATTGCCGGCCTTGTCTGAGCCCGATTACTGCTTGAGGCTGAGCGAGCCATCGGCGACGGAATAGGAGGCGAGCTTCTGCAGGAAGCTCATACCAACAAGCGTCGTCGTCAGTGCTTCATCCTTGAGGACGAAGGCTTCGACATCCCGCACGCGGATGCCGCCGATTTCCACCCGGTCGAGCATCACATGCGCGGCCTTCGTCTGACCGTTCGCGGTATTCACCCCGTAGCGGAAATCGAGCTGGTTGGCCGTGTAGCCGAGCCGGCGGGCGAGCGTCTCGTTGAGCGCGACATAGGTGGCGCCGGTATCGATCAGGCCCTGCACCGGCTTGCCGTTGATCTTGAAGCTGCCGGTGTAGTGGCCCTGGGCATCCGCCTGCAGGCGGATCGTATTGCTGCCATAGACGGGTGCGGCCGCTGCGGGCTTGTCGCTGTCGGTCGAGACGTAGTTGGCGGAGAGAGCGTCAGCAGGCTGCTGGCTGGCGCCTCCGAGGAATGAAGGCACCTGTGTGGCCAGCACCGCGGCGATGCTGGCGAATATGACGGTACGCACGAGCATGAAACAGAAATCCTTCCTGTATAAACCCCGCTTCATGCAGGGCCTCATGCTCAAGCTTGCTAAGCCGCAAGTGCTGACAAGTTGCTAATAGCGGCAGAGAAAGGGCCCGGATCGAACTTCCGGGCCTTCAAGTCTTTCGATTTGGTAAAGAAAGCTGAAATTATTTGGTGCCGTACATGCGGTCGCCGGCATCGCCGAGGCCGGGCATGATGTAGCCCTTCTCGTTGAGATGGCTGTCGATCGCCGCGGTGAAGACGGGGACATCGGGATGCGCCGCACGGAAATTGCGGATGCCTTCCGGAGCGGCAAGCAGGCAGAGGAAGCGGATATTGTGGGCGCCTCGCTCCTTGAGCTTGTCGATTGCCGCAATCGAGGAGTTGCCGGTTGCAAGCATCGGATCGACGACGATGATCAGGCGCTCGGCCACATCCTCCGGCGCCTTGAAGTAATATTCGACCGGCTGCAACGTTTCGTGGTCGCGGTAGACGCCGATATGCGAGACGCGGGCTGATGGTACGAGATCGAGCATGCCTTCGAGCAACCCGTTGCCAGCGCGCAGAATCGAGGCGAAGACCAGCTTCTTGCCTTCCAGGATCGGCGACTCCATGGTCTGCAGCGGCGTCTCGATCGTTGACATCGTCAGCTCGAGATCGCGGGTCACCTCGTAGCAGAGCAGCGTGGAGATTTCGCGCAGCAGGCGCCGGAAACTTCCCGTCGATGTCTCCTTGCGCCGCATGATGGTGAGCTTGTGTTGTACAAGCGGATGATCGATGACCGTGACGCCGTCCATGGGGAAGCCTTTCATTCTTTCTATCGAATGTTTCTTTCACGGAAATCGGCCCGACCGCAAGAGTGACGGCAAATTTGCGCCGATCATCCCCAGCCTCTCGCCTTTAAATCAAGGCGAGCAGGGCCTTCCGTGTCTTATCATCGACGAAGGCCGCCTCGACAGCGGTGCGCGTCATGGCGTCGATCTCCGCGTCGCCGAAGCCGAAAGTCCCGGCGGCAAGTTCGTATTCCCGCTTGAGCGAGGTGTGGAAGAACGGCGGATCGTCCGAGCTGATCGTCACGCGAACGCCGGCCTCTTTCAGCCGGCGCAGCGGATGGGAAGCGAAATCGGGAAAGACCCCAAGCGCGATATTGGAGCCCGGGCAGACTTCAAGCACGGTGCCGAGATCGGCAAGCCGCTTTACCAGATCGAGATCCTCGATGGCGCGCACGCCATGACCGACGCGCGAAGGACGCACCGCATCAAGTGCATCGGCGACGCTGAAGGCGCCGCAGACCTCGCCGGCATGGATGGTGATCCCCAGGCCGGCATCGCGGGCGATATCGAAGGCGCGGGCGTAATCGGCCACGCGACCCATGCGCTCCTCGCCGGCAAGGTTGAAGCCGGTGATTAGAGGATTGCCGGCCTTTGCTGCATATTCGGCAGCGCCAATCACGCTTTCCGGGCCGAAATGCCGTTCGCCGGTGACGATCAGCCGGGCCTCGATGCCGCTCTTTTCTTTAGCGCGCCGGATGCCTTCGCAGACACCTGATATATAGGCGTCGGCGCCGAGACCGATGCGCTTGCCGTGATCGGGTGAGACGATGAGCTCGCTGTAGATCGTATTGATGCCGGCGAGTTCATCGAGATAGGTTTCGGTCAGAAGCGCATAGTCCTCCTCGGTCTTGTAGACCTCGGAAACCTTGTCGTAACATTCGAGGAAGCTTGCGAAATCATGCCAGACATAGGCGCCGTCGCGAAGCTGAGCACTGATGTCGATGCCGTATTTGCGCGCCTGCGCCTCGGTCAGCGCAGGCGGCGCCGCACCTTCCAGATGGCAATGCAGTTCGACCTTCTTCAGATGCGATGTCACAGAAAACTCCTTCCGTGCGGCCCGGCCGGAATGCCGAGATGCCGCGCGATGCTCTCGCCGATATCGGCATAGCTGCGGCGTACGCCGATCGAACGCGACCGGATGCCGGGGCCATAGGCGATGACGGGAACGCGTTCGCGCGTATGGTCCGTGCCGCGCCAGGTCGGATCGCAGCCATGGTCGGCGGTGAGCACGACGAGGTCGCCGGGCTTAAGCTTCTTGTGGACTTCGGGCAGGCGTGCATCGAAGGCTTCGAGTGCTGCGGCATAACCCGGCACGTCTCGGCGATGGCCAAAAGACATATCGAAGTCGACGAAATTGGTGAAGACGAGATCGCCGTCCTCGGCCTCGTCGATGGCTGAAAGCGACGCATCCATCAGTGCGTCGTTGCCGTTCGCCTTGATGACCCTGGAAATGCCCTGATGCGCGAAGATATCGCCGATCTTTCCCACGGCATGCACACGCCGGCCATGTTCGACGAGCCGGTCGAGCAGGGTCGGCTCCGGCGGCAGCACGGAGAAGTCGCGGCGGTTTCCGGTGCGCTGGAAGGTAGAGGCGGACTGACCGATGAAGGGCCGGGCGATGACACGGCCGATATTGTAGGAATCGAGCAATCTCCGGGCGATCTGGCAGAAGGCGAGCAGACGGTCGAGGCCGAAATGCAGCTCATGCGCCGCGACCTGGAAGACCGAATCCGAAGAGGTGTAGCAGATCGGCATGCCGGTGCGGATATGCTCCTCGCCGAGCCGGGCGATGATCTCCGTTCCCGATGCATGGCAGTTTCCGAGAATGCCGGGTACGCCGGCCTCCTTGCACAATGCGTCAATGAATTCCGCAGGAAAGGCGTCGCCCTCTGTCGGGAAATAACCCCAATCGAAACTGACGGGTGTTCCCGCAATCTCCCAATGGCCCGACGGCGTATCCTTGCCGCGAGAGATTTCGGTGGCGGCGCCATAAATGCCGTAGATTTTTTCCGGGACAGGCATGCCGGCCGGAAACTGGCCGGAGGCGGACCGCGCGATCTGCATCAGCCCGAGTTCCGACATGTTCGGCAGGGAAAGCGGCCCACTGCGCAATCCGGCGCGGTCTCCGGCCCCGGCCGCGCAGAATTCGGCGATATGGCCGAGCGTATCGGCGCCTTCGTCTCCATAGGCGGCAGCATCCGGCGCGCCGCCAACGCCGAAGGAATCCAGAACGAAAAGAAAGGCACGTGCCATTTTACACCCGAAACAGTCGATCGCCGGCCCCAGTAACATCGAAGGCGGCACGGCCTCAGGCATATAATGCTGCGGCCGGCTTGGCAAATTCGAGGAGAAGTGGAAGGAGCCTCAGCAGTCGCCGCAGGGGATCGAGTCCCCTTGCCGTTGGCGGTAAAAATAACTGCGGCTGATGGTGATCGTGCGCATGCCGTCCGGCATGAAGTTCGGCGCGAACATGAACATCGCATAGGGAATGCTGAGTTCGGTGCGCACCAGGAAGCTGTTTGCCGTCTTCATATCAGCCGGCACGTTGTTCACGGCGGTGTTCTTGGCGTAAGGCGCCGTCCCGTCCTGCGCCCATGACCAGAGCACTTTCGCATTGGCGCCGGCGTCGACGGTGATCCCGGTGATCTTCAGCGTCACCGACGTCGAGTTGTAGGGCACGAAGATTGAGGTTGCGACCGAAGGCATCTGTGCAAGCACAGTCTTGGTGACGGATTGCTGCTGGGTGACGATGTCGGCAATTGACCCTGCAGCGCGCGTTACGCGCTTGCTGACGCTGAGGCCGATAGTGATCTCGAAAGCGCCGATATAGAGCATGATGAGCACGGGAAAGAGGATCGCGAATTCAATCGCTCCGGCACCCTTGCGCTCTCGCGCCAGCCGCCGTGCTGTCAATGCCAGCCTTGTGAACGGGTTGCGCAACGTCATTATGGATACTGCTCGTTCTGGAAGGCAGTGGTCGCGACGATCAGATATTGCGTCGGCATCGAGCTGCCGGAGGGCCGTATCGTCGTGATGTAAGGCCGGATCAGATCGGTGATGATTTCCCAGCGGTAGTAGGCGCGCAGCATGTTGATGGTGCCGGCGCCGCCCGGCGTATATTTGAAGGCCGCCGTGTTGAGATCAGCATATCGGTCGGTGGAAACCTTGGGGATCGTCGTCGGAATCGCCGAGAACGTAGCGAACGTCTGCACATCGAGGTAGAGCTTGCTCGGTGTGGTGACTTCGGTTGCCGAGCAACTGATCAGGATCGAGATCTCGTCGCAGAAGGCCTGGCGAAATTGGGTCTGGTTCATATCGGTCGTGCGGCCGAGATTGTAGGTGATCTGCCCGGTTCGCATTCGGCGGCTTATCGTATCGACGGCGTTGGAGACGAGTTCCTCGGCGGCGAAGGCGACGAAGGTTTCGAGGATTGCGAAGATCACCATGAAATAGGGGATGGCGAGCATCGCGAATTCGATCGCGGCAGCACCGTCGCGCGAGCGGGCCAGCGCGCGAAACCGTGAGAAACGGAACGACGCTAGGGAGTGCGCCTTATCCGTCTTCTGATCAATTACCGTCATTGCCTAGACCCGAGCGACATTTTCATGCCGCCACACTAGGGACCGTTCGTTGATTTTCCGTTTCAGCTTGATACGACGATTTTAACGAATGGCCGAAGAAGCTGACGCTGCGCCGATCACGGCGAGGTGGTGGCCGTCGCCTGCTGCGCATGTTGTTCGCAGTTCGGCGTGCAGGACAGTACGGAGCGCTCGGTCTGACGGTAGACGCGCACCGTATTGCCCTCGTCGATCGATACCAGGATGCGCTCGTCGAGGATCGCATTGCCGTCGGCATCGAGAAGAACCAGATTGGTGGTACCGAAGCTGCGTCCCGTCAGTACGATGGTCTTGGCATCGGCGACCGTCGCATCGGCGACCTTGGCATTGCCGACGATCACCTTGCTGACTGGGCGGTCGAGTTTCAATACGCGCGCGTGATCCATGTAGACGCGAAGCATGTCATCGTCTGCGGCCGCGGAAATTCCCGAAACACCGAAAACGGCGATCATGCCGGCAAAGAAAATGGTTTTGCCGCTCGATGACATTTGGTCCTCTTTCACGATCACAGCGCAATATGCCTATAGAATGGAAAAGAATGGTGAACGAAGACTTAAGGTCGCCCCTGTATGTTCCGCAATGGGCCGCGATGGTCCGATTTGAGGCGATCGCAATCAGCAGTTGACATGAGAAGAAACAGCGTGGGTTCCATTTCTGGATAATTGTCGCGCTCACCGAGCCTTCCACTTCGGAGTATCAGTCGACATTGAGGGAGGCGGGTAAGAAAATACTTACCTTACAAGGGCCTGTTGTCCCATTCACACCTTGTTAACTCTTTTCCTTAAGCCGATGGAAACGCCCATTCGGTAGGTTGCAGTCATCCGATCAACGGCAAACAGTTGGCGGACGTGCTGAACATCAACTGGAGTTAGGAGTAACCATGACCAAGCTTTTTAGCCGTTTTCTGAAGGACGAATCCGGCGCGACCGCAATCGAATACGGCCTGATCGCAGCTCTCATTTCCGTAGCGCTCATTGCTGGCGCAACGACCCTCGGCGGCAAGATCGGCGACACGTTCAACGGCCTGAGCAACAAGATGAACACTGCCGTTACCGCCAGTGGCGGCTAAGTCAGGCGTCGGCCGGATAATGCCGGCCGGATTTGCTTCGGCAGAACTATCGAGCAGGCTCACAGGCTGAACGGCCGTGAGCCTTTTCGCATCACGTTACGATCGGGTATACGCATGATCGCAGCTGCAGTCTTCGTCATACTGCCACTCTGCCTTGCCATGGCGGCCTTCTCGGATCTGTTCACCATGACGATCCCGAACCGCATTTCGTTGATCCTCATCGTCTCCTTCTTCGTTCTCGCGCCGCTCTCAGGCTTTGACCTGCAGATGATCGGCATGCATCTTGCCGCCGGCGCCATCGTCTTCACCGCCTGTTTCGCTCTTTTTGCCTTTAATGTGATGGGCGGCGGAGACGCCAAGTTGTTGAGCGCCACCGCCCTCTGGTTCGGTTTGAACGAATCCCTGCTTTTCCTCATGACCGATGTCGCCGCGATCGGCGGTCTTGTCACCCTGCTCATTCTGCTGGTGAGAGCGCAGTCGGATACCATTCTCGCGATCGGCTTGCCGGTGCCGAATTCGGTCCTGCTCGCCAAGAAGATCCCCTATGGCATCGCCATTGCGATCGGCGGCTTCATGGCCTTTCCGTCCTCGCCGCTCTTCCTCGCAGCGCTGGAAGGCCTGAAATAACGGCATTTTAATTGCCCGTTAACTTAAAATGTAAGCGTTCCATTAACCATAATTATACCAATTGCAGAGCATTCTGCAGGGCGAACATATCGTGCCCTGAGGAATGATCGATGAAACCGGCCCGCGTTATAATTCTAGGTGTCGCCGTGGTGGCGGCCGGCCTCGCCGGGCTCCTGGCGATGCGCATGGCGGGCAATCCCGGTGTCGTCACCCAGGTCCAGTCGGTCATCGAGAAGGAGCCGACCGTCAATATTCTCGTCTCGAGCGCCAACCTGCCGGTCGGCGCAAGGCTGGAGGAGAAGTCGGTGCAATGGATGCCCTGGCCGAAGGGCGGGGTCGTCCAGGGCTTCATCACTGAAGCCGACAAGCCGGATGCGATCAAGGACCTGCAGGGCGCGGTCGTGCGTCTTCCGATCTTCGAAGGCGAACCGATCCGGCCGGAGAAGGTGGCCGATTCCAACAGCCGCATTCTCTCCTCGCTGCTGCCGGCCGGCAAGCGCGCCGTCGCGACCGAGATATCGGTGGCGACAGGTGCTGGCGGCTTCATCCTGCCGAACGACCGTGTCGACGTCATCATGGTCCGCAAGGGCACCGAAGCCAACAAGCTCATCACCGAAACCGTGCTGAGCAATGTCCGCGTTCTCGCCATTGACCAGCAGATCCAGGAGAAGGATGACGGCTCGAAGTCGGTGGTCGGCACGACGGCGACGCTCGAGCTCACTCCCGATCAAACCAAGGTTCTCGCCGTCGCCCAGCAAATGGCCGACCGGTTGTCGCTTGCGCTGCGCTCGGTCGCCGATGCGCAGGAGCAGGATACCAGCGCCGCGGACTATCTTCTGAGTGGCGACAACGGCAGTGCGATCATCCAGGTCATCAAGTCAGGCGCTATCGTCACGGATGCCGGCGCAACGCCGAAGGCGGAGTAAAAGGACGTGCAAATGAGCAATTCAACGCGGCGCGCCGGGCTTCTCCTGACAGGCTGCCTTTCGCTGGCAGTCGGCGCCTCTGGCATCGCGCCGGCCTCTTTCGCGCCGCTCGTCGGTGCGCGCGAGGCGCGTGCTGATTCCGACAATCTGATCCGCATCTCGCAGACCGGTCCCAATGCCCACCGCCGCCTGAAGCTCGGGCTCAACAAGGCCGTTGTCGTCGATCTGCCGGAGGATGCGCATGATATCCTCGTATCCGATCCGACCATGGCCGATGCCGTCACCCGCACCTCGCGGCGCATCTACCTGTTCGGCAAGAAGGTCGGCCAGACCAACATCTTCGTCTTCGGCGGCGATGGGCAGGAGATCGTCAATCTCGACATCGAGATCGAACGCGACGTCTCCGGCCTCGAGGTCAATCTCCGCCGCTTCATCCCCGACTCCAATATCAATGTCGAAATCGTCTCCGACAACATCGTGCTGACCGGCACCGTGCGCACCCCGCAGGATGCCACGCAGGCAGCCGATTTGGCGCAGGTCTTCCTGAAGGGCGGCGAAGCGACGACGAGAACCGAGACGGCATCCGGTAGCGGCGGCGACAGTGCAGTGGCACTCTTTGCCGAAGGCCGTCAGACCTCGCAGGTTGTCAACCTCCTGCAGATCCAGGGTGAGGACCAGGTCACCCTCAAGGTGACGATCGCCGAAGTCCGCCGCGAGGTCCTGAAGCAGCTTGGCTTCGACAATCTCATCTCCAATTCCTCCGGCATGACGGTCGCCCAGCTCGGCACTCCGAGCGCCGACAGCGCTACATCGACGGTCGGAGGCGGGCTGGCGGCGCTCTTCAAGAGCTCGATCGGCAAATACGACATATCGACCTATCTCAACGCACTGGAACAGGCCAAGGTCGTCAAGACGCTCGCCGAGCCGACGCTGACGGCGATATCGGGCCAGGCCGCGACCTTCAATTCCGGCGGTCAGCAACTCTATTCGACGACCGACAATAACGGCAACGTCACCGTCGTGCCGTTCAACTACGGTATCAACCTCGCCTTCAAGCCGGTCGTATTGTCATCGGGCCGCATCAGCCTGCAGATCAAGACCAATGTCTCCGAACCGGTGGCCGGTGCCGGCAACGCCACCTATCAGCGCCGTTCGGCGGAGACCTCGGTGGAGCTGCCCTCGGGCGGTTCGATCGCGCTGGCGGGCCTCATTCGCGATAACGTTTCCCAGACGATGGGCGGCACGCCGGGTGTTTCGAAGATCCCGCTGCTCGGTACGCTCTTCCGCCAGAAGGGTTTCGAGCGTCAGGAAACAGAGCTTGTCATCATTGCGACGCCCTATCTGGTGCGCCCGGTGGCGCGCAACCAGCTCAACCGTCCGGACGATAATTTCAGCCCCGAGAACGACGGCGCAACCTTCTTCCTCAACCGTGTCAACAAGGTCTACGGCCGCCGCGAGGCGCCGGTCGCCGACGCGCAGTTCCACGGCTCGATCGGGTTCATCTACAAATGAGCGGGGCGCGATCGGCAGCAATGGCACAAAACAGAGATCAGGCGATGGCCCATATGAATGCGACGACACCCCGTCCCGGAATCTCCAGGGCGCTTTTTGTCACGGCCGTCATTTCGGTGGCCGCCCTTGCCGGATGCGCCGGCCCGCACGACCAGCTGACAACAGGCGGCATCCCGGACGACTATCGCGCCCGCCATCCGATCATCGTGACGGAGGCGGAGCAGACGGTGGATATACCCGTCGCCTCGACCGATCGTCGCCTGACCATCGCCCAGCGCGACCTCATCCGCGGCTTTGCCGCAAACTACATCTCACGCGCGTCGGGTCCTGTTTACGTTCTTTCGCCGCAAGGATCGCCCAATTCGGCTGCCGCCTATCAGTTGCGCAATCAGGTTCGCGCCGAACTGGCGGGGAGGGGCATCGCAAGCTCGAAGATCGTCAACACGTCCTATGCAGCAGCCGGCGCCGGCGATGCGGCGCCGATCCGGCTGAGTTTTACCGGCACCACCGCGATCACCACGCAATGCGGTCAGTGGCCGAAGGATATCTCGAACGATTTGACCAACCAGAACTATTATAATTTCGGCTGCGCCTCGCAAAACAACCTTGCCGCCCAGATCGCCAATCCGGAGGATCTGGTAGCGCCGCGGGGCATGACCCCGATCGATGCGCAGCGGCGCAACAATGCGATCCAGGAATACCGGACGACGACATCGAATATCGAAGATGTCTCCGGTGGTGGCAGCGGCGGATTCTGAGGCGGAACGAGACGATGAGCGCGGTCGAATACGAAATCAACAATCCCAGCGAGCTTCGCCACGCCGAGGAGGCGGTGCGCATGGCGGATCTGGAAAACATGCGGCCGTTGCCGCGCATCTCCGTCCATGCCTTCTGCGAGAGCGAGTCTCTGCAGCGTGTCATGGAACGCTGCGCCAATGATCGGCGCGTGGCGAAGGTCAGCATGCGCATCACCAGCGGCGGCATAGCGGCTGCCGCGAATATGTTTGCCGGCGCCCCGACGCCGAACCTCATCATTCTCGAGACCAAGGCGAATGCAGCGAACCTCCTGAATGAACTCGCGCCGCTCGCCGCCGTCTGCGATCCGACGACCAAGGTCGTCGTCGTTGGTTATTACAACGACATCGGCCTCTATCGCGAGCTGATCCGCAACGGCATTTCCGAATATATGGTTCAGCCCATCGCCATGCCCGATGTCCTTACGGCAATGGCTTCGATATTCGTCGATCCGGACGCCGAGCCGCTTGGCCGCAGCATCGCCTTCATCGGCTCGAAGGGCGGCACCGGCGCCTCGACCATCGCCCACAATTGCGCCTTCGGCATTTCCAATCTCTTCTCCACCGAGACGATACTGGCCGATCTCGACCTGCCTTATGGCACGGCGAACATCGATTTCGATCAGGATCCGGCCCAGGGTATCGCCGAGGCGGTTTTCGCGCCCGATCGTCTCGATGAAGTTTTCCTCGATCGCCTGCTGACGAAATGCTCGCAGCATCTTTCCCTGCTCGCCGCGCCTTCGCTGCTCGATCGCGCCTATGATTTCGACGGTCAGGCCTTCCAGCCGGTGCTCGACGTCCTGCAGCGCAGCGCACCCGTCACTGTGCTCGATGTCCCGCATGCATGGTCGGAATGGACACGCTCGGTTCTGTCGAGCGTCGACGAGGTGGTTCTGTGTGCGGTTCCCGATCTCGCCAATCTGCGCAACGCCAAGAACATGCTCGACGCTGTGCGCAAGATGCGGCCGAACGACAAGCCGCCGCACCTCATCCTCAATCAGGTCGGCATGCCGAAGCGTCCAGAGATTTCGCCGTCGGATTTCTGTGAACCGCTGGAGATCGATCCGATCGCGATCATCCCCTTCGACATCAATCTCTTCGGCAATGCCGCCAACAGCGGCCGGATGATTTCCGAAGTCGATCCGAAGTCGCCGACGGCGGAAACCTTTTCGCAGATATCGCACATTGTCACCGGCCGTGTCGCGATCAGGAAGGCGAAGAAGGGCGGCCTGCTGGGCCTCCTGAAGCGTAAGTAGACAATGAGCAATTCCAGCAAAAGTGTGCAGCGGTTTTGCGTCCGGAATTGCGTGAAAACAAAAAGATAGAGCAGATTGGATCGAGTGGCATGTTTGGAAAACGCGGAAACGAAGGTTTCGGAAAGGCCGGAGGCGCGATTGCTCCCCCGCCGCCGGCACCGGCTGCCGCCCCCGCGGCCTCTTCCCCCTCCATTCTGGTCGAACCTTCGCGCGAGCCCGCTCGCCAGCAGGTAACGCCGCCGCCGATGCACGCGCCGCAGCGCAAGCGCCCGGTCCGCACCGACGAATATTACGACACCAAGGCGCAGGTCTTTTCTGCGCTGATCGACACGATCGATCTTTCACAGCTTTCCAAGCTCGATGGCGAAAGCGCGCGCGAGGAAATCCGCGACATCGTCAACGACATCATCACCATCAAGAATTTTGCGATGTCGATCTCCGAGCAGGAAGAGCTGCTCGAGGATATCTGCAACGACGTGCTCGGCTACGGCCCGCTGGAGCCGTTGCTGGCGCGCGACGATATCGCCGACATCATGGTCAACGGCGCCGGCCAGACCTTCATCGAAGTCGGCGGCAAGACGATCGAATCCGAGATTCGTTTCCGCGACAATGCGCAGCTTCTCTCCATCTGCCAGCGCATCGTCAGCCAGGTCGGCCGCCGCGTCGACGAATCGAGCCCGATCTGCGACGCCCGCCTGCCAGACGGTTCGCGCGTCAACGTCATCGCGCCGCCGCTGTCGATCGACGGGCCAGCGCTCACCATCCGTAAATTCAAGAAGGACAAGCTGACGCTCGACCAGCTGGTGCGTTTCGGCGCGATCACGCCCGAGGGTGCGACTGTTCTGCAGATCGTTGGGCGCGTGCGCTGCAACGTCATCATTTCAGGCGGCACGGGTTCCGGTAAGACGACGCTTCTGAACTGCCTCACCAACTATATCGACAGGGACGAGCGCGTCATCACCTGCGAGGATACGGCCGAACTGCAACTGCAGCAGCCGCATGTCGTGCGCTTGGAAACGCGTCCGCCGAATATCGAAGGCGAAGGCGAGATCACCATGCGCGATCTCGTCAAGAACTGCCTGCGTATGCGCCCCGAGCGCATCATCGTCGGCGAAGTGCGCGGACCTGAAGTTTTCGACCTCCTGCAGGCGATGAACACCGGTCACGACGGCTCGATGGGCACGATCCACGCCAACACGCCGCGGGAATGCCTGAGCCGTATCGAATCGATGATCGCCATGGGCGGCTTCACGCTGCCGGCCAAGACGGTGCGCGAGATCATTTCCACATCGGTCGACGTCATCATCCAGGCAGCGCGCCTTCGCGACGGTTCACGCCGCATCACCCAGATCACCGAGGTGATCGGCATGGAGGGCGACGTCATCATCACCCAGGACCTGATGCGCTACGAGATCGATGGCGAGGATGCGAGCGGCCGCCTGATCGGCCGGCACATGTCGACCGGCGTCGGCAAGCCGCATTTCTGGGATCGGGCTCGTTACTTCAACGAGGAAAAGCGCCTTGCCGCCGCCCTCGACTCGATGGAAGCGAAAACGAAGGAATAGAGGTGATGTTCGGGTTCGATCCGGTAGTCCTGGCAATCGTCGTGCTCGCCGCCGTCTCGGCGGCGGCGGTCGCCTATGCCCTGATGTTTTCCCGGATGGAGGCCGACAAGAAATCGGCGAGCCGTATCAACCGCGTCAAGTCGGCTGAAAGCGACCGGGTCAAGGTCAAGGCCGCGCGCGACCGGGTGCAGGAGTTGTCGAAGCGCCGTAAATCGGTGCAGGACAACCTCAAGGATCTGGAAAAGCGCCAGCACGAAAAGACCAAGAAGACCCTTTCGATGAAATCCAAGCTGGTGCAGGCCGGCCTGTCGATCACGGTGGGGAAATTCTACCTCTTCAGCGCCATCTTGGCCTGCGTGCTGCTTGTCATGGCCTTCATCGTCGGGGCATCGTTGATGGTCATGATCGGCATCGCCGTTGTTGCCGGCCTCGGCCTGCCACGCTGGGTCGTCGGCTTCCTGGTCAAGCGGCGCCAGAACAAGTTCCTCAACGAACTCCCCAATGCGCTCGACGTCATCACGCGCTCGATCAAATCGGGCCTGCCGCTCAACGATGCGATCCGCCTCATCGCGACTGAGGGCACGGAGCCCGTCAAGAGCGAGTTCCGCCGCGTGATCGAGGCGCAGCAGGTGGGCCTCAGCATCCCCGACGCCTGCGCCCGCATGACGCTGAATATGCCACTGCAGGAAGTCAATTTCTTCGCCATCGTCATCGCCATCCAGTCGCAGGCCGGTGGCAATCTTTCGGAAGCGATCGGCAACCTCTCCAAGGTCCTGCGCGACCGCAGGAAGATGAAAGCCAAGGTTTCGGCGCTGTCGATGGAAGCCAAGGCGTCGGCCGTCATCATCGGCGCTCTGCCCTTCATTGTCGCGACCCTCGTCTACCTCACCTCGCCGAGTTACATGATGATTCTTTTCACCGATCCGCGCGGCCATTTCATCATGGGCGCCTCGGCGATCTGGATGTCGATCGGCATCTTCGTTATGCGCAACATGGTCAATTTTGACATTTAGCGGGAAGGAAGCACCATGTCGCAGGATCTTGCCGCAGCGCTGACCAATCCGAGCATGCTGATCGCCCTCTTCGTCGCGATCGCCGTCTTCGCCACGTTTTATACGATTGCCATCCCCTTCTTCGAGCGCGGCGATCTCAACAAGCGCATGAAGGCCGTTTCGACCGAGCGCGAGCAAATCCGCGCCCGCGAGCGCGCCCGCATGAATGCCGAACCCGGCAAGGCTTCGCTGAGGACCCAGAACAACCGTCCGGTCCGCCAGATCGTCGAGCGCTTCAACCTGCGCAAGGCGCTCGTCGACGAGAATACGGTCAACAAGCTCAGGGCTGCGGGTTTCCGCTCGGAAAATGCGCTGAATACCTTCCTTGCAGCGCGTTTCCTGCTGCCATTTCTTTTCCTAGCGCTTGCCACCTTCTGGGTCTTCGGCCTCGGGGGGCTTGCCACTCGGGGTATGCCGATGCGCGTCTTGGCGGTTATCGGTATCGGATATCTCGGTTTCTACGCGCCGAACATCTATATCTCGAACCGCATCGGCAAGCGCCAGCACTCGATCAAGCGCGCCTGGCCGGATGCGCTTGATCTGATGCTGATCTGCGTCGAATCCGGCATCTCGATCGAGGCCGCGATGCGTCGTGTGTCGGAAGAACTCGGCGAGCAGTCGCCGGCGCTCGCCGAGGAGATGGTGCTGACCACGGCGGAGCTCTCCTTCCTGCCGGATCGGCGCATGGCGCTCGAAAATCTTGCCACGCGCACCCAGCTCGAGCTGGTACGCTCGGTAACCCAGGCGCTGATCCAGGCCGATCGCTACGGCACGCCGGTCGCGCAGGCGCTGCGCGTTCTCGCCCAGGAAGGGCGTGACGAGCGCATGAACGAAGCGGAAAAGAAGGCGGCCGCCCTACCGCCGAAACTGACGGTGCCGATGATCCTGTTCTTCCTACCGGTGCTGATCGCCGTCATTCTCGGCCCGGCCGGCATCCAGGTGGCAGACAGGTTCTAACGATTGCCGCCGTTTTGGAAAACGGCTAGCCTTCGATCTCAAACGAGGGTTTCCCGGATGTCTTCCGCGGGCATTTTCATCAGCATCATGGCAGCTCTGATCGTTGGCGCAATGAGCCCCGGCCCGAGCTTCGTGGTTGTCTCCAGGATTGCCATCTCGCGTTCGAGGCTGGATGGCCTTGCGGCGGCAGTCGGCATGGGCGTCGGCGGCGTCGTTTTCGCCGGGCTGGCGCTTGCCGGGTTGACGGCGCTGCTGTCTGAGTTCGAATGGCTTTATATCCTGCTCAAAGTCGCAGGCGGCGCCTATCTCGTTTATATCGCCGTCAATATCTGGAAAGGCGCCGCACAGCCGCTGGAAGTTTCCGACGCCGTGAACGGCCATCGGCGCCCATGCGCAGCTTCATGGCCGCGTTGCTGACCCAACTCAGCAACCCTAAGACCATTATCGTCTATGCCAGCCTCTTTGCCGCGCTTTTGCCGAGGAGCGTGCCTCTCGATCTCATCGTCGCGCTGCCGCTCGGCGTCTTTGCGGTCGAGGCAGGATGGTATTCGATCGTGGCATTGGCTTTTTCGGCGCGCCATCCCAGGCGGCTCTATCTCTATGCCAAGGGCTGGATCGACCGGGCCGCGGGCGCTGTCATGGGCGGCCTTGGTCTCCGCCTCATTCTTTCGGGCCTGAGCGTTCGCTGAGGCTATTTCGCCCGAAAGCGTAAGCCCTTCGGCAGCATGGTCTTGTCAGTTGGTATTGCTGCCATCCGTCGTTCCCGGCGTCTTGTCCTTGGCGGCGAGTTTCTGCCAGGAACTCTGCTGGGAAAGCATGCCTCTGAGATAGGCGACATTGGCATCGGCCTGTTGCGGCGAAAGCTCGCGCCGCGCGATCTGCTCGGCTTCCGGGAAGCGTCCCTGCAGGCCGACGACGAGGGCAAGGTTCTGCCTGACGCGGCTGTCGGCGGTCGGCTGGCTGGCGGCGGAGCGCAGATAGGTTTCGGCCGTTCGCAGGTCGCCGGTCAGCACGTAGGACATGCCGAGGTTGGAAAGGATGGAGGGCTCGTTCGGCTGGATGTCGAGTGCATCGCGATAGCGCTGCCTGGCGTCGCTTGCCTTGCCCATCTGGTCGAGGATCGCGCCTTCGGCGGAAATCAGCTTCCAGTCCGGACGGTCCGGCGTCTGGGCGCGGCCGATCGTGTCGAGCGCCTGCTGGAACTGGCCGGCCGCCGCCTGCGCCTTGCCGTAGGCGGCCAGCACGTTGCGGTCGCTGGGATTGGAGATCGCCACCTGCTGCATGACGGCGAGCGCTTGAGCGTCGCGTCCGTTCATGCGCAGCAGATTGGCATAATTGACACCGTTGACGGGATCGCGCGGGTTCTTTTCATAGGCCTGGCCGAGCCGGTCCGTTGCCACCCGCAACTCGGTCGCGTCCATCTCTTCGACCGGCTTGGTGATTTTCGGCACCGAGCCCGTCGTCATCCGGTCCTTGGTCGTCGAGCAACCGGCAAGCGCAAGCACGATCAACGATGCCGCGGCACCCTGCAGGATACGATTTGTGAATGTGGTGGTGAGCGAGGCCGGCATGACGCGTTCCTGGATTCCAAAATCGGCGCCTGACCTCGAACGCGGAACAGGGAAAGGTTTGACGCAATCTTCGCTCCAGCAATAGTCTGTTAACCCTAACAGACCGTTAAGGAACGATTCCTGACGAGCGCCGAAGGACAATCATGGCCCCCTATCAGTTCATTGAGAGACCGACCCCCTTCAACACGAAGGGCGGCTCGACGCTGCCGATCTTTGCCGTCACCCCCGCCCATATCGAGACCGGCACAATCGATCCGATCGCACTCGATTGGGCGCGTAAGGCGGGCTACAAGGCTGAAAGCGGGTCGCTGCTGCTGATCCCGACGGCCGAAGGTCATCTCGGCGGCGCGCTTTACGGCCTCGGCAGCAATCCGTCCGAGCAGCCTTTCATCACCGGCAGGCTCGCCCGCACGCTGCCTGCCGGCGATTGGCACATCGAGACCGCGCCGCTGACGGCAAATCGCCTGGCTCTCGGTTACGGGCTCGGCAGTTATCGTTTCGACCGCTACAAGTCGGAAAAATCGCCGATGGCGACGCTGATGATCCCGCGCGATGCCGACGGCGCCGACATCAAGCGCCAGCTTGCCGGCGTCTTTCTTGCCCGCGACCTCATCAATACGCCGACAAACGACATGGGACCGGAACAGCTCGAAGCGGCTTTCCGGGGCTTGGCCCAGCATTACAAGGCGGAAGTATCGGTCATCACGGGCGACGAACTGCTGAAGCAGAACTTCCCGCTGGTCCATACGGTCGGCCGCGCCAGTGCCGATGCGCCACGCCTTCTCGAGATGCGCTGGGGCAAGAAGGGCCATCGCAAGGTGACGCTTGTCGGCAAGGGCGTCTGCTTTGATACCGGAGGTCTCGACATCAAACCGGCGGCCTCCATGCTGCTGATGAAGAAGGACATGGGCGGCGCGGCGAATGTCATGGGTCTTGCCCTGATGATCATGGACGCCAAGTTGAAGGTCGATCTGCGCGTCATCGTGCCCGTTGTCGAAAATGCGATCTCGTCCAATGCCTTCCGCCCCGGCGACATCTACCGCAGCCGTAAGGGCCTCACCGTCCAGATCGACAACACCGACGCCGAAGGTCGTCTGATCCTTGCCGATGCGCTCGCCTATGCAGACGAGGAAGAGCCGGAACTATTGATCGACATGGCGACGCTGACCGGGGCTGCCCGCGTTGCGCTTGGTCCCGATCTCCCGCCCTTCTTCACCGACGACGCCGATCTGGCGCATGACCTGACCGAAGCGAGCCTGGAAACGGACGATCCGCTCTGGCGCCTGCCACTCTATGCCGGCTACGAAAAAGACATCCGCACCAAATTTGCCGACATCACCAATGCGCCGGCCGGCGGCATGGCGGGGGCGATCACCGCGGCTCTCTTCCTCAAGCGTTTCGTCAGCAAGGCGAAGAGCTGGGCGCATTTCGACATTTACGGCTGGGCTCAGTCCGAACGGCCGCATTCGCCGGGCGGCGGCGAGGCGCAGGCGATCCGCGCCCTCTTCCACCATATCCGCGAAAGCGTTCGCTAGAACGGGATGCTTTTAGGCCGGGCCGGCCTGAACCGCCCGAAACGGTGGCGTGGTTTCGCGCGATCGTTAAAATTTTATTCACCCTGCCGGGCGGCAATTGCCGGCCGCCCTTGCATGTCGATGGCAACTGCCGGAAAATGGAACGTTAGCGTAACGATCTCCGGAGGAGCCGTGCCGATCGATTTGACCGCCTCGCAGGCGCTGGGGCTCTGGCATGGCGTGGCGCTCGATCAGGTCCGCCATGATGACCGCGATTTGACGTTGCGCCAGATGGCGATCCTGCTGCATATTTATCTGGTGCCGCCGCCGCACACGGTGCGCGGGCTTGCCGCCACGCTTGGCGTTACCAAGCCAGTCATCACGCGCGCCTTGGATACGATGGGCGAGATGGGCCTGGTTGATCGCGTGCGTGACGATGCCGACAGGCGCAGTGTGATCATCAAGCGTACCGTCGCCGGCGCGCTTTACCTGGAAAAGCTCGGCGATCTCGTACGGGACCAGGGCCGCCGGTTGCCGCTCTGAAAGGAATGCGAATGACGATGCTCGACCGCCGCCTGCATGCCTACAGGCCCGATCTCGCGGAAGCGGAACTTGAAGGCAGGGTTGAGGCTTTGCGCTTCGTCGAAGGTGTTTCGGCGCGCGTCGCCGTTCCGGTCGTGGCGTTGCGCCCCGAACCGGATCTCGCGCGCGGCATCGATACGGAGCTGCTCCTCGGCGAGGATGTGACGGTTTTCGATCGCGCCGACGGCTGGTGCTGGGTGAAGGCTGCCTCCGACGGATATGTCGGCTACCTCCCGGCGGAAACACTGTCGGAAGGCAGGCCGGCGCCGACCCATATCGTCACCGTGCAGCGCAGCTTCGTCTATCCCGAACCGGAATTGCGCAAGCCTCATAAGGCCATCCTTTCGATGGGAAGTCGTGTTCATGTCACGGGCGAAGCGGAAGCGCGCGGCAATCACTATGTCGTGCTGGAGGACGGAACGGCGCTCTTTTCCCGGCACGTCCAACCGATCGGCGCGCTGGATGGAGCCGACTACGCCGAAATCGCCGCTCGTTTCCTGGAGACGCCCTATCTTTGGGGCGGGCGTTCCGGCCTCGGCATCGATTGCTCCGGCCTCGTCCAGCTTTCAATGCTGATGACGGGCAGAAAGGCGCCGCGCGATACCGACATGCAGGCGGCCGGTCTCGGCGAGCCGATTGACCGGTCCGAAATCCGCCGCGGCGATCTGGTGTTCTGGAAGGGGCATGTCGCCGTCTTCGAGGATCCGGAAACAATCCTCCACGCCAATGGCTATAGCATGACGGTAGCACGCGAGAATTTCGAGGCCGCTGTCAGGCGCATCGGCTCGCTCTATGAGCAGCCGACCGGCTATCGTCGACCTGTCATCTGATCGACGGCCGGAAAGCATCAACGGCTTGCCTCGCGCGGATCGAGAAGATCGCGCAATCCGTCGCCGAGCATATTGAAGCCGAAAACGGCAAGCGCGATGGCAAGGCCGGGCAGAACCGCCAGCCACGGCGCCGCCGCCAGATAGGTTTGCGCATCGGCAAGCATACGGCCCCAGCTCGGCGCGGGCGGCGCCATGCCGAGCCCGAGGAAGCTGAGACCCGCTTCGGTGAGGATCGCGAGCCCAAGCTGGATCGCGCCATGCACGATGATCTGGCTCAGGATATTGGGCAGGATATGGCGCAGCGAAATAGCCAGGCGCGTATTGCCGATCGCACGCGCCGCCGTCACATAGTCGCGGCTCCAGGCCTGCAGTGAGGTGGCAAGCGTCACACGGGCAAAGACCGGGATCATGAAGACGGCGATCGCCGTGACCGCGGTGAACCGCCCTGACCCGAGAAAGGCGCCGAGCATCATAGCGGAGAGGATCGGCGGCAGGGCGAAGATGACGTCGCAGATGCGCATCAGCAGCGCCTCGAAAGGACCGCGGATCGCCGCGGCGGAGATGCCGGCGATCGAACCGAGCGTCCCGCCGATCGCAACTGCGGTGACCGCGATCGACAACGAATTCCAACACCCCGCCATCAGCATCGAAAGCACGTCGCGGCCGAACTGATCGGTGCCGAGCAGGCCGAAGGCAAGGGGCGGCTGTAATTTGTGGATGATCTGCATTTTTGCCGGCGGCAACGGCGTCCAGACGAGCGACAGCAGCGCGACGGCAACCAGCAGGCCGATAATGACTGCGCCCGAAATCAGATTTATTCGCCGGCTCAGTTGAAAGCGTCGGCGTCGGCCGGCGATTGCTGCGGTAACGACGGGAGCCATGCTTCATGCCGCCTTTCTCATCCGGGGATCGATCGCGAGATAGGAGAGATCGATGATGAAATTCATCACGATGACGAGGGCAGAGAAGAACAGAACGACATCCTGCATGACGATGATATCACGCTGGGAGAGTGCCTGAAGGGCGAGCCGCCCGAGGCCGGGCAGGTTGAAGACGTTTTCCACCAGCACCGCGCCGGCAACGAGAAAGGTGAATTGCAGCCCGATCATGGTCAGGATCGGGATCAGTGCATTCGGCACGATATGTCGCCACAGCACGGCACTGCGTGAAAGCCCCTTGGCCACGGCGGTGCGGGCAAAATCTTCGTGCATTGTCTCCAGCACCGCCGAGCGCGCCACGCGCGTCAATACGCCCGCCTGCGGCATCGCCAGCGCGACGGCCGGCATAACAAGCGCTCGCAATGCCGGCATCGGGCCGGCGCTCCAGCCCGGAAAGCCGCCGGCCGGCATCAGCCCGAGCATCGTCGAAAACAGGATGATCAGCAGCAGCGCCACCCAGAAGGCGGGCACGGCGATGCTGATCTGCGAAAACAGCGTTGCGATGATATCGAAGAGACCGCCGCGGCGCGAGGCCGCCAGCACGCCGAGCGGCAAGGCAATCGCAACCGAGAGCAGGATCGCCATCAGCGCCAGCGGCAGCGTCACCGCCAGACGCTCGATGATCAGCCCCGCGACCGGTACGCCATATGTATAGGACTGCCCGAGATCGCCGGAGAACACGCCGGCCAGCCACTGCCCGTAACGGAGGATGAGCGGCTGGTCGAGGCCGAGATCATGGCGCAACGCTTCAAGCGTTTCCGGCGCCGCCGAGGTCCCGAGCATGATCGAGGCGGGATCGCCGGGCAGAAGATCCATGACGGTGAAGATCAGCAGCGAGACGATGCCGAGTGTGACCAGGAGACCGGCTAAGCGACGAGCGAGGAGGGTGATCACGGATGCCACGCTTTCGATGTGGTACGGTGGCTTCCCCACACGCCCTCATTCCTGTGCTTGTCACAGGAATCCAGCCACGGCGCGTCGGCGCCGTGAATGACTCTCACCCAAGCAAGGAAGTCTCCCGCGCCCAAGGACTTGGGCGCACTGGATTCCTGTGACAAGCACAGGAATGAGGGATGGAGAGGGCTGTGACCGGCATCAAACGGTTTGCTCTGCGGCTTCCCCTCGCTCATCCGTACCTCTCAATTCGCCTGAAGCTGTTCGCTCACTCGTCCCAGGAAACGCCGGAAAGCACATTCGAGGGGATCGGCTCGTTCTCCCACAGCCCTTTCAGCTTTTTGTCCCAGACGCCGAGCTTCGGCATGACGAAGAGGTAGAGTGCCGGCACGTCGTCGGCGAGAATCTTCTGAGCTTCGCCGTAGATCGCATTCTGCTGCGCGGGGTCGCTCGTCTCCTGGACCTTCTTCATCAGCGCGTCGAAAACGGGATTCTTGTAATTGAAATAATAGGGATCCCTCGCATAGATATCGATGTCGAGCGGTTCGGCGTGGGCGACGATCGTCATGTCGAAGTTGCGGTCCTTCATAATGTCCTGGACCCATTTCGCCGGAAATTCCGTCGGCTCGATATTCATCGTCACGCCGATTTCGGCAAACATCGCCTGCATCACCTCCGCGCTGCGTGGTGCATAAGCCATCTGCGGCGATTTGATCGTGAAGGTGAAGCCGTTGGGGTAGCCGGCTTCGGCAAGCAGCGCCTTCGCCTTTTCGACGTCGTAGGGCAGCGCGCCGGTCATGTCCTGATAGCCCGGATCGTTCGGCGTGTAGTGACTGCCGATCGGCGTGCCGAGGCCGGACCATGCGCCGTCGATCACCGTCCTGCGGTCGATCGCCATCATCAGCGCCTGGCGGACGCGTTTGTCGTTGAAAGGCTCTTTTGCATTGTTCATGCCGGCAACCACCTTGAGCTCGGTATTGCCGATTCTGGTGACGAGCCTTGCGTCGCCGTCGAAGGAGCTCATCAGCTCGGGTGCGGCAAATTCCGGAAAGGCATCGAGATCACCGGATTTCAGCGCCGCCGCCTGCGCCTGCGGATCGGCAATGAAGCGGAAGGTCACCTTATCGAGTTTGGCGGCCGCACCCTTGTTCCAGTAATCGGCATTCCTCTCGAGTTCGACCTTGTCGCCCTTCGCCCAGCCGGTGAATTTGAAGGGACCGGTGCCGACGGGCGTCGTCTTGTCGGCGGCGGCCGTGTTCGGCGCGACCATCACCGAGGCCGGCCAGCCGAGCCAGTAGATCAGGCTGCCCGTCGGCGCCGAAAGGTGCAGCACCAGCGTTTCGGTATCGGGCATATCGATCGAGGCGATCGAGGCAAAGAAGCGCTTCTGCGGATTGATGGAATCCGCGCCGCGGGCGCGGTCGAGCGAAAATTTGGCGGCGGCGGCATCGAAGGCTTCGCCATCGTGGAATTTGACGCCCGTCTGCAGCTTGAACGTATAGGTCAGGCCATCCGGTGAAATCTCCCAGCTTTTCGCCAGCTGCGGTTGGACCTTGCCGGTCTGGTCGACGGTCACCAGTCCCTCGAAGACGTTCTGCCAGGTGACCTGGCCGATCGCGACGGGCGCTGCGATCGTCGGGTCGAGGCCGGTCGGCTCAACGCTCATGCCGAGATTGAGGTTGGTTTTCGCCGCCTCCGCGGGCGTCATCGCCGCCATCATGAGGCCGGCCGAAAGCGCTGCTCCAAGGGATAGTTGCCGGACGAAACGCGCCGAAGGCACAAGCGAAACCTTGATCATCATGTCCTCTGCCCGGCCGCGTGTCGATGACGAAGGCCTTTTGCGGATAAAGCGGCGGCATATCAGTGCACACATAATGTCAATTTTGTGCGCGCAGTGTAGCCGAAAAAGCTACACACCAAATCCATCGGCGATGCAAGTCGGAAGTGTCAGTCTTTCGTATCCGCCCGGCGGTTTGTGCGATCGCGCATGAACGTTTCGATGAAGTCGATCAGCTTCGTCGCCGCGAAGGACAGCTGTCGATCCGGGGCGACGCAGAGGTCGACATGGGTGCGGATGCCTTTCTTGCCGGCAAGAGGAATGGCGCAAAGCTGGCCCGCTTCGATTTCGCGCCGGACGGTCAGCGCCGGCAGCAAGGTCGCCGCAGCACCGCTGAGCACGAGTTCCCTCAGCATTTCCAGCGAACTCGTGACGAAGACGGGATCGAGGCTTAGCCCCTCCTTCGCAATCAGCGCGTCGAAGGCTTGGCGAAAGCCGAAGGATTGCTCTGGCAGCGCCATTGCGTAATCGGCGAGCTTTCGCAGCGGGATTTCGGCAAGGGCTGCCGCCGGATGCTGTGGCATGACGATGAGATCATAGGCGATCTCCGAACGCAGCCTTATTCTGGTGCCTGACATAGCAGGCGCAAACAGCGTCACCGCGATATCCGCCTCGGCGCTGCTGACGGCATCGACCGCCTGTCGCGCACTGGCGATCGTCACGGTAAAACGCAGCTTCGGATATTTCAGGCTGAATTCGGCAAGTGCCGGAGCCAGCAGATTGGTAACCGTGGCGCCATTGGCATAGATGCTGACATGGCCGCGCTCCAGGCCCTTCAGGTCTTCGATCAGCTGCTGCACATGGTCGAGTTCGCGCAGCGTCCGGCCGGCGCGGGCAGCGAGCAGCTCTCCTGCCGCCGTCAGCTTGACGCCGCGAGCGCTGCGTTCGACAAGCGGCGCGCCGAAATGATATTCGAGGTTCTCGATCTGCCGGCTGATCGCCGTCGGCGCGACATTGAGGTTCTCGGCAGCCTGGCGCATCGAGTTGGTCCTGACCAGCTCGTCGAAATACATCAGCGCCCGGATCTGCATTCACGTCTCTCCGCCATTCGGCATGGTCGATCTTCTTCGGATCCGACCTTATTCAATCAGCCGCCGTTCGGGTAGCGGTCGCGCCAAGCCTTTTGCGCGCCCTCGACCGGTAGGGCGGTGGCCTCGTAGACCCCGCGGGCGATCGCCCGCGCCATGACGATGGTGACGAGGTGGCAAAGCTCCATCAGGCTCGCCATATCGTCTCGTTGATGCTTGGCCGTCGACGCGGCAAAGACAGTATCGCCGTCGAGCGGCAGATGCGCCGGCAGCAGCGCCCGGGCGAGGCCGTCATGGCCGGCAAGCGAAAGCCGGTGCGCTTCGGCCTTCGTCAGCTGCGCGTCGGTCACGACAGCGCCGATCGTCGTCGCAGGCACGCTCATCCCCTTGAGCCGCATCCTGTGGTCAACTGACGCCGGCATGCCGAGTCCACCGAATTCGCCGTCTTTTTCGAATGGTGCTGCCCAGAAATGCGGTCCCGCGCCGATCGTTGCCGAGCCGAGCGCATTGACCGCGACAACAGCCGCGATGCGATGCCCGGCGCTGCTGACGGCGCTCGCCGAGCCGAGCCCGCCCTTGAAGGTGGCGGTTGTCGCCCCGGTGCCAGCGCCGACTGTGCCGAGCGCGAATGCGCCCTTGGCGGCGGCCTTCAATGCCGCATAGCCCATGTCACGATAGGGGGAGTGAAGCCCCCAATCCTTGTCGCCGCCGTTCAGCAGGTCCATCAGGATCGCCTGTGGCACGATCGGGATCTTGACCGGCCCGACCGCAAAACCGCGGCCGAGTTCACGCAGGCCCGCCTGCACGCCGCCTGCTGCATCGAGCCCGAAGGCGGAACCGCCCGAGAGCACGAAGGCATCGACGGCACTGACGGTCATGGAAGGGTCGAGCAGGCTCGTGTCACGCCCGCCCGGTGCGCCGCCGAGCACCGTGCCGGAGGCGACGGCCGGTTCGTCGAAGACGATTGCGGTGACGCCGGAACCGAGCATGAGGTCGGTCGCGTGGCCGATGGAAACGCCTTCAATGTCGGTGAGCAGGTTGAGAAGATCGGGCAAGGGCTGATCCTGATGGCGGCACGGTGGCCGATAGGACTGCAAATGCCCTCAAAAAACAAGACCGGCCCTGTGGCAGGACCGGTCGAACATCGGAAAAGCCGTGAAAGCCGGGGCCGGCCTCATGCCGTCAGGCATGAAGCGGCTTCGGATGACGGCGGGTCATCAGGTCATGGATGGCCAGCCGCACCTCATCGGGCGAGCGAAAACGCTGCTCGTCGAGGTCGTGGACGTGGAATTTCACGGCGATGAATTTCAACCGATCTTCATCGGGAATGACGATCCCGACGGGAACGCCTGCGTATTCGATAACTTGCTTCTTCATAGATAGAACTCCTGCCGCGCGACATGCACAGCCATGGCGAATTGACTTGTCTGGTACCGTTGAAAGGAGGACGAACGTCACATTCGACAGTTCGGGCGGGAGAGGGCGCCCGGACGGTCATTGCCAAGCACGGATCGCCCAAGGAGAGTGGCGAGAATATCGATGTCTATCATGTCTCGTTCCTTGCGTTGGCGTTGCGCTTGAGGGGTCCCGGGAAGTCCGGGGCCGGTGATGGCTGCCTTCAATATCTACTAACTTAGTAGAGATTACCCGATAGCCTGTCAGAAACATATTCCGAAACGTGTCAAAATATCGACGATCCGAAAAAATTCATTCCGTCTCACTCGAAATTTACAGAAAGAAACATATCAGCTCTTCGTAAAATTCGCATGACAGAATCGCAATCGATCGATCGTCGCAGCAGAGATAGGAAGCCAGCCTGATTCAGGCAATGGGCTTCATCATTAAAAGTCGAAATGCCGCGAAATGACCGATTTGGTTAACGCCGAAAGCCCCGGTTCACCAGCCTTCGGCAAGCACCTTTTCCAGCATGTCGGCGAAGAAATCCGCACTTTCGATGCTGAGGCAAAGCGGCGGTTTGATCTTCAGCACATTTTGGTGATCGCCGGTCGGCTGCATGATGACGCCGAGTTCGAGAAGCCGATCGCAGATCGCAGCCGTCTCTTCCGTCGCCGGCGTGAGCGTCGTTCTGTCGCGGACGAATTCGAGGCCGAGATAGAGCCCCATCCCGTGCACGGCGCCGGCGATCGGATAGCGGTCGATCAGCGCCGCAAGCCGCGCCTTCAGATGATCGCCGACCGTTCGCGCGTTGTCCTGCAACCTTTCCTCGGCCATGATGTCGAGCACCGTCATGCCGGCCACGCAGCTGACCGGGCTGCCGCCGGTGGAGGAAAAGAAGGCGCCCTCCTTCTCCAGCGATTCGGCGATCTCGCGCGTGGTGATGACGGCGCCGAGCGGATGTCCGTTGCCCATGCTCTTGGCGATGGTGATGATGTCGGGGACGACCCCTTGCTGCTCGAAGCCCCAGAAATAATGCCCGAGCCTGCCATAGCCGACCTGCACTTCATCGGCGATGCAGAGGCCGCCGCGGGCGCGCACCTGTGCGTAGATTTCCCTGAGATAACCCTCTGGCAACGGAATGCCGCCGGCATTGCCGTAGACGGATTCGCAGATGAACCCCGCAAGGCCTTCGCCGCCGGCGTCGATCGCCTCCAGCACCGGCGTTACCGCGCCGAGATAATTCGCTGCGGTGTCGGGACCGCGGAACGCGCCACGATAGGTATTCGGCGACACGACGGCATGCACCCAGTCCGGCCGGGTGCCGAGCGCCCGTGGATTGTCGGCGATCGAGGTGGAGACGGCATCGCTTGCCGCAGACCAGCCATGATAGGCTTCGAGCAGGCAGAGCATATTGCGCGCGCCGCTATGGGCTTGCGCCAGCCGAATCGCCAGGTCGTTCGCCTCCGAGCCGCTGTTGACGAGGAAGACCGCGTCGAGCCCGTCCGGCGCAAGAGCGGCGAGGTGTTCGGAAAATTCCGTGATCGCGGCATAGTGAAAACGCGAATTGGTGTTGAGCCGCAGCCATTGCGCGTTGATCGCCGCTGCGAGTCTCGGATGGCCATGGCCGAGGATGGTAACGTTGTTGACCATGTCGAGATAGGCGCGGCCCTCGACATCGAACAAATGCTCCCTCCAGCCGCGCTCGATCTGCGGCGGCGCCGCGTAATAATTCTTCTGCGGCCGTGCGAGATGCGCCTGCCGCCTGGCGAGCAGCTCGGCAATGTCAGGCTGCGGCGCATCCGCGTCCCCGCCGAGAAGCTGCGAAGGCGAGGGGCAGAGCACCGACCAGGCCGCCGCCTCGCGCGGCGTGGCAAACAGCGGCGGTTCGAGGCCTGCGACGCTGCAAAGCTGGACGCGCAGTCCGCCGAGCGACGAAACCTCTCCGACAACCGCGCCGAGCAGATCGCCGCCGGCAACCTCGGCTCCATCCTCGACTGCGGCGTCGAGCCCGTCGAGATGCAGGGTCATATTGTCGCCGGCAAGTGTCAGATGCTGGTCCTTCCAGCCGATGCGGCCGGCAAAGGGAGCCGCAATCGCGCTTCCTGTGGCCAGGCATATGTCGACATGCAAGGCGCAGGTCGCCTGTGTCTTCGTGGCTCCCAGGCCGGCGCGGGAAAGCCGATATTCGCCATAGCGCGTCGCCGCCGTGCCGTTTTCAGTTGCGGCACGGGCAAGCAGCCGCCAGTCCATATCGGCATTCAGCCAGTTGCCGTTGGAAAAGTGCGGGCTCAGCGCCCCCAGATCGACATAGGCGATCCCAGCGGGATCGATCTCGGGCAGCAATGGCAGCCATCCCGACGTTTCCGGGGCGGCGATATCGACGCCGGCCGCCTTGAGGATCGCTGCTTCCATCAGTTCGAAGGGAACGGACATCGCCGTATCGAAGATCGCCCGCTCGTCGTCGAGATTGCCGCGGACGTAGTTATTGTCGGGATCGATCGAAATCTGCTGCTCGCTGCTGGCGACGAGAATGACCGCGCGTGCGACGACCAACGGCCAGAGCGCCTTCAACTCATCCTTGCTCAGCGGATAGATCGCCTGATAGGCGGTGACGGCAGGCAGGATATGAAAAGGGTCGCCGTCGGCCTGATGCAGCAGCGATGCGCAAGTGACGGCGAGGTCGCCGACCAGCCAGCCGCGGATGATGTCGCCGAAATCGATCACCCCGTCGGGGATCGTGTGGCCACGGGCGTCGCGATGGCCGACGACGTTGTCGCCGGTGACGTCGTGATGCACGGCCTGCAGCCGAAGCGATGGCGCCAAGGGCTGGATGCGGCGAACGGCCATCACCATGGTCTTGGCGATCCGGTCGCGCGCGGCGCTGTCGGTGATGGCGGAAAGCAGTTGCACGGCGACCGGCCCGGCGCGCCGGAGATCCCATTGCAGGCTGCGGTCGAGACCGGGATGGCTGAAATCGGCAAGCGCCCGCGCCAGCTGCGCACAGAGCGCGCCCAGCGCCGCGACGGAGGCCGGCGCCACATAGGACAGTTCCGTCAGCCCCTGGCCTTCCAGATATTGCAGCAGCCGGACCTGGTAGCCCTGCCCGCGCGTTGTAAAGACGACGATCTCCCGCCCGTCATTGGTGGCGATCACATCCGGAACGCGCGGCGCGTCTTGCTTGCCTTTGAGGTGATGAATCGCCGCATTCTGCGCTTCGAGTTCCCGGGTCTCGTAGGCGGCGTGGCAGATCTTCAGGACGTAACGGCCGCGCTCGGTATCGACGCGATAGTTTCGATCCTGCTGGCTGCCGAGTTCGGTGAGCGTGCCGGACAGGCTGTAGTGAGCAAGAAGGATCTCTTCCGCGTCCGCGGCGGTGACGTCGGGACGCGGCAGCGCCATGCGATCAACAAGCGCCTCGTCGGTCATGACACCCCCCGCAGCATGATTCGATTACCTATTGAGTGAGATAATCAAGTACTTGCCGCCGGCAGGCAACGGGAGATTGTCATTCGCGAACAAAAGAGATGTAGGCCTTGGCCGTGCTCAACCCATGCGTTCGGATGCGTAGCTTCCCGGGCTTGCCGGGAAGACGACGGTGCGATTGCCGTTGATGAAGGTGCGGTGGTGGATATGGGCGTGGATGGCGCGAGCCAGCACCTGGCTTTCGACGTCGCGGCCGATCGAGACATAGTCGTCGGGCGACTGCGCATGGGTGATGCGCGCCGTGTCCTGCTCGATGATCGGGCCTTCGTCGAGATCGGCGGTGACGTAATGCGCCGTCGCCCCGATCAGCTTCACGCCGCGGCCGTAGGCCTGCTTGTAGGGATTGGCGCCCTTGAAGCTCGGCAGGAAGGAATGGTGGATGTTGATGATCTTGCCCGACATTTTCTGGCACATCTCGTCCGACAGGATCTGCATGTAGCGGGCAAGCACGATCAACTCGGTGCCGGTCTGCTCGGCCACCTCCATGATCCGGGCCTCGGCCTGTACCTTGTTGGCCTTGGTGACGGGAATATGGTGGAAGGGGATGTCGTGGTTGACGACGACCTTCTGGTAGTCGAAATGGTTGGAGACGACGCCGACGATATCGATCGGCAGGGCGCCGATCTTCCAGCGATAGAGCAGGTCGTTGAGGCAATGGCCGAAGCGCGACACCATCAGGAGCACCTTCATGCGCTTCTCGCTGTCGTGGAATTCGTACTCCATCGCGAAGGGCGCGGCGACGGCGGCAAAATCGGCGCCGATCTCGGCGCCCGAAAGCCCCTCTTCCGAAATGAAGCTGACACGCATGAAGAACTTGCCGGTATCGAGATCGTCGAACTGCGAGCTGTCGATGATGTTGCAGCCCTTCTCGGCCAGATAGCTCGAAATCGCCGCCACGATGCCGCGCGTCGATTGGCAGGATACGGTGAGTACGAAGCTCTTCATGCTGTCTCTTCTTTCGCCGATTCTGATGTGGAAAACCCGGTCACGCCGGGAGCTTTCCGCCCCGGCATGTCGGTTGTTGTCGAAGCCATCGGCCCGGCTGCTCAGATATCGAGCGTGCTGTCGCGTTCCCATTGGGTGAAATGCGAGCAGTAGGCGTTCCATTCCCGATGCTTGAGCTTGAGATAGGCGGCGGAAAACTCAGCCCCGATCGCCTCTTTCAAGCCTTCGTCGGCATCATAGGCGCGCAGCGCGTCGAGCAGATTGAGCGGCAGGCGCGGTGCATCCTTCACCAGATGCCCCTCGGCATACATGTCGATATCGTAGTGCCGGCCGGGGTCCGCCTGGCTGTGGATGCCGTCGAGGCCGGCCGCAATGATGATCGCCTGCAGCAGGTAGGGGTTGACCGCACCATCCGGCAGGCGCAGCTCGAAACGGCCCGGTCCCGGCACACGCACCATGTGGGTGCGGTTGTTGCCCGTCCAGGTGACGGTGTTCGGCGACCAGGTCGCGCCCGATGTCGTGCGCGGCGCGTTGATGCGCTTGTAGGAGTTGACCGTCGGATTGGTGATCGCGGCAAGCGCGGAGGCATGCTTCATGATGCCGCCGAGGAAGGTCTTACCCTGAGCGGAGAGCCCGAAGGGCATTTCCTTGTCCGCGAAGGCGTTTACCTTGCCTTCGATGTCCCAGACCGAGATGTGGGCATGGCAACCGTTTCCGGTCAGGCCCTTGAAGGGCTTCGGCATGAAAGTGGCGCGAAGGCCGTGCTTTTCGGCGACCGACTTGACCATGAACTTGAAGAAGGAGTGCTTATCCGCCGTCTGAAGAGCGTCGTCATATTCCCAGTTCATCTCGAACTGGCCGTTCGCGTCCTCGTGGTCGTTTTGATAGGGCTTCCAGCCGAGTTCGAGCATGTAGTCGCAAATCTCGGCGATCACATCGTACCGACGCATCACCGCCTGCTGGTCGTAGCAAGGCTTCTCGGCTGTATCGAACTGGTCTGAGATCACCGATCCGTCGGCAGAGATGAGAAAGAACTCGGGCTCCACGCCGGTTTTTACCCGCAGTCCCTCTTTCGCAGCTTCAGCGACCAGTCTTTTCAGCAACACACGCGGTGCCTGTTCGACAGGCTTATCGTCCATGACGCAGTCGGCAGCAACCCATGCGACGTCCTTCTTCCAGGGCAGCTGGATGACGGAGGAAGCATCGGGAACCGCGAACAGGTCGGGATGGGCAGGCGTCAGATCAAGCCAGGTCGCGAAGCCCGCAAAGCCTGCGCCATCCTTCTGCATGTCGGCGATGGCTTCTGCCGGGACCAGTTTGGCGCGTTGGCCGCCGAACAGGTCGGTGTAGCTGATCATGAAATATTTGATGCCTTTGTCTCTGGCAAAAGCAGCAAGGTCCAGTGTCATTCTTGTTCCCCTTTGGATTTCTTGGAGACACTTTGGTTATGGATATGAGACGGCCGGGACGCTTGCCCGGCCGGTAGAAATCAAAAGCCTCCCTTGCCGGGGATCCAGTTGGTGCCGGCGAGTGGCACCTGCGCCATGGCCGATGCCTCGATCGTCAGTGCGACGAGGTCTTCCGGCTCGAGGTTGTGCAGGTGGTTCTTGCCGCAGGCGCGCGCGATCGTCTGAGCCTCCAGCGTCATGACCTTGAGGTAGTTGGCAAGGCGGCGACCGGCCGCAACCGGGTCAAGGCGTTTTGCGAGCTCCGGGTCCTGGGTGGTGATGCCAGCCGGATCCTTGCCTTCATGCCAATCGTCATAGGCGCCGGCCGTCGAGCCGAGCTTTTGGTATTCCTCTTCCCAGCGCGGATCGTTGTCGCCGATCGCCACGAGCGCCGCCGTGCCGATTGCGACCGCGTCGGCGCCGAGCGCCAGCGCCTTGGCAACGTCTGCGCCCGAGCGGATGCCGCCCGAAACGATGAGCTGTACCTTGCGATGCATGCCCAGATCCTGCAGCGCCTGGACAGCCGGACGAATGCAGGCAAGTGTCGGCATGCCGACATTTTCGATGAAGACGTCCTGCGTCGCCGCCGTGCCGCCCTGCATGCCGTCGAGCACGACGACATCGGCGCCCGCCTTCACCGCAAGAGCGGTGTCGTAATACGGACGCGCGCCGCCGACCTTGACGTAGATCGGCTTTTCCCAGTCGGTGATCTCGCGCAGCTCCATGATCTTGATTTCCAGATCATCGGGTCCGGTCCAGTCCGGATGGCGGCAGGCCGAGCGTTGGTCGATGCCTTTTGGCAGGTTGCGCATATTGGCGACACGGTCGGAGATTTTCTGGCCGAGCAGCATGCCACCGCCGCCGGGCTTGGCGCCCTGGCCGACCACGACTTCGATTGCATCGGCGCGGCGCAAATCCCTCGGATTCATGCCGTAGCGCGAGGGCAGATATTGGTAGACCAGCGTTTGCGAATGGCCACGTTCCTCATCCGTCATGCCGCCGTCGCCCGTGGTGGTTGACGTGCCGGCGATCGTCGCGCCGCGACCGAGCGCTTCCTTGGCATTGCCCGAAAGCGCGCCGAAGCTCATGCCGGCAATGGTGATCGGCGTCTTGAGCGTGATCGGCTTCTTGGCGAAGCGAGAGCCGAGCACCACTGATGTATCGCACTTCTCGCGGTAGCCTTCGAGCGGATAGCGCGAGATGGAGGCGCCGAGGAACAGCAGATCGTCGAAATGCGGAACCTTGCGTTTGGTGCCGGCGCCGCGGATGTCATAGATGCCGGTAGCGGCCGCGCGGCGGATTTCGGCGAGTGTATAGTCATCGAATGTCGCGGACTTGCGTGGCGGGGTATAGGGGTTGTGATAGCTCATGGGGGTCCCTCGCCTCAATACGCGTCGGCGTTGTCGATGTTGAAATTGTATAGCTTGCGAGCGGAGCCGTAACGCTTGAATTCTTCGGGCCTAACGCCCGTTACTCCAGCGCGCTCGAGCAGCTCGGCAAGCTTGTCCAGATGCTCCCGCCGCATTTCCTTCTCGATGCAGTCGGAGCCGAGGCTCTTGACCTCGCCGCGGACAAAAAGCTTGGCTTCGTAGAGCGAATCCCCCAGCGCGTCGCCGGCGTCGCCCAGCACGACGAGATGGCCGGACTGGCCCATAAAGGCCGACATGTGGCCGATGCTGCCATGAACGACGATGTCGATGCCCTTCATCGAAATGCCGCAGCGCGACGCCGCATTGCCCTTGATGACGAGCAGGCCGCCTCGGCCGGTGGCGCCGGCATACTGGCTGGCGTCGCCCTCGATGACGACGGTACCGGACATCATGTTTTCGGCAACGCCCGGACCGGCCGAGCCGTGAACCGTCACCCTGCCGCCGTCATTCATGCCGGCGCAGTAATAGCCAACCGATCCTCTGACCGCGACCGTGACGGGGCTGTCGATCCCAACGGCGACGGCATGGCTGCCGCGCGGGTTGACGACTTCGAATTCAGTGTCGTTCGCACCTTCGGAAAGGGCGTGAAGCGCGCTGTTCAGTTCGCGAAGAGGGGTGTTGGAAAGATCGAATATGGGCATTTATTCCTCGTTGGTCCGAAAGGCGGTCTGAGCCGGCTCCTGCTTTCAGGCGTCCCTCAGGCGGCCTTGTCGTGATCCCAGAAGTAAACGGTTGCCGGCTCCGGCTCCCAGACACGGGCATTCTCGATGCCGGGAAGGTTGACCAGCGCGCGGTACTCCGAACCGAAGGCGACATACTGGTCCGTCTCGGCCATGACGGCAGGCTTGCAGGCGATCGGGTCACGCACGACGCCGAAGCCGGATTTGGTGCCGACGACGAAGGTGAAGAAGCCATCGAGATCGTCGAGCGCGCCTGTCAGCGCCTGGCCGAGATCCTTGCCCTTGGCCATTTCGGCCGTCAGATAGGCGGCGGCGACTTCGGAATCGTTCTGCGTCTCGAAGGTCATGCCTTCGCGTACGAGTTCGCGGCGCAGGTTGTTGTGGTTGGACAGCGAGCCGTTGTGCACCAGGCACTGGTCGGCACCAGTCGAGAACGGATGGGCGCCGAGCGTGGTGACCGCGGATTCGGTCGCCATGCGGGTATGGCCGATGCCATGGCTTCCCTTCATCGAGCGGACGCCGAACCGGGCAACGACGTCTTTCGGAAGACCGATCTCCTTGTAGATTTCGACGCTTTCGCCCGATCCCATCAGACGGACTGCCGGGCGGATCTCTTCGAGCGCCTTGCGCACATTTTCAAGCTTGGAGGCTTCCAGCTCGATGACCGCGTGCGTGCTCTTGATCGACACGCCGGCTTTGATGCCGACCTTCTCGAGGTCGCCGGCGAGGCCCTCGAAGTCAGCGCCCGGATTGGCGGACTGGATGGTGATTTTTGCCTTGCCCTCGGCAGAGCCACCATAGATCGCGATGCCGGCTGAGTCCGGGCCGCGATCCGTCATGGTTATCAGCATATCCGAGAGCAGGTTTCCCAGCTGAGACTCAAGGCTCTTGTCCTTGAGGAACAGTCCAACAATGCCGCACATAGCCCGTGCTCCTTTCGTGTTGAGAAAGGACTAGCAGGTCTGTTTATGGACATCAACTGGGAGGAATAAACTTTTCTTCCTAGGCAAGTCAGCCTTTGGAGCTCTGCTGGGGATAACAGATGATCGATAGGTACTTGCTCGGCAGCTTCACCAGTTGCTCCGGCCCATGGGGCGCATCGGCGTCGAAGAACAAGCTGTCGCCCGGCTGCATCTGGAAAAGCTGGTCGCCGTGACGGTAAATGACCTCGCCCTCGAGCATATAGAGAAACTCCATTCCCTCATGCTGGAAGGTCGGGAAGGTATCGGAATCGGCCGTCAGCGTGATGAGGTAGGGCTCAACGATGACGCCGCTGGTATTGTTGTCGATATGGCCGAGCAGATTATATTGATGGCCGGCGCGCGTGCCGCGCCGTTCGAGTTCGATGCCCTGCCCCGCCTTGACGAAGACGGCGTTGCGCGGTTCCTCAAAGCGGCGGAAGAAGGCTGTCAGCGGCACGCCGAGCGCCCGCGACAGAGATTGCAGCGTCGTCAGCGATGGCGAGATGTTGCCGTTCTCGATCTTCGATAGCATGCCGAGCGAAATGCCGGTCGCCGCCGCCAGATCGGTCACCGTGATGCCGAGTTTCTTGCGGTAGGCGCGCACCTCGTGGCCGATCGCCATTTCGAGGTTGTTTTCCTTCGGCTCGCGGACGGCATGCGGGTCCTGGGAAAAGGGCGTGCGTCCGCCAGGCGCGTGTTCCTGCTTCTCTGCCGCTTCACCCTTGGTTTTCATCAATTTTCCCCTGACGCCCCGTCGTATGTTCATGGGGGATGCTATCGTCATAGTGAAATTTTCTCAACCGTGAAGAAAACTTACATCAGGCGCGCCTCGCGCGGCGCGATGCCGTAGACGGCGCGGAACATGCGGGAGAAATGGCTGAGGCTGGAAAAGCCGGTGGCGACCGCGATCTCCGAGACCGAAAGCGGGCTCTGCTTCAGCAGGCGATGGGCATGCTGAAGCCTGATCTTCCGATACTGATCGAGGAAGGTGGTGCCGAGATGCATCGAAAAGAGCCGGTCGAGATGCCGGGTGGTGACGCCGGCGATGCGTGCCATGGCGGCGCGCTCGAGCGGCATCTCGATCGTCTCCTCCATCCGTTCGAGAACGCTGAGCAGGCCGGGATGGTGGACGCCGTAACGTTCCGCCAGCGAGGCGCGCTGCGGGGCTGCGGGCTCATTGACCTCTGTGTGCAGATACCAGTCGCTGACACGGCGGGCGAAATCCGGCCCCATGCGCTCGGCGATCAGCACATGCATCATGTCGAGGGGGGCAATGCCGCCGCCGCAGGTGATCCTGTTGCCGTCGATCATGAAGCGTGCCTGGCGCGGCGTGAGGTCCGGAAAGGCTTCGAGGAGGGCTGCCGCATGCTCCCAATGGATGGTGAAGTCGCGGCCGTCGAGCAGTCCCGCAGCGGCCATCAGATAGGGACCGCCCGAGATGCCGCCGATCCTGACCCCTTCGCGCGACAGCTGCCTGAGGCAGGCCAGCACATTGGGATAACGCCAGTCGCGCGGCGAACCGCCGGCGCAGACGAAGGCCGTTCCAAGGCCGGAGCCCCTGGCGGGAAGCGGTTCGGCGGCAACCGCGACACCCGAGGAGGACATGGAGGGAGCGCCATCCGGCGAGAACACCTGCAAACGGTAGATCTCGCGTCCGGCCAGAAGATTTGCCGCCCGCAGCGGCTCCGTCGCCGAGGCATAGGACATCAGCGCAAATCCCGGGATAAGGATGAAGCCGATCGTCTGGACATTTCTGTTATCAAGTGAGGACATGTCTCTTTCCTAGCGATTTATGTCCTTGTTGTGCAAGTCCGTGCTCCCCGTTCTGGCATCATGCGCCAGTTCTTTCCGGGGTGACCCCATGCGATATTCCGCTCTTTCGATTTTCCTGAACGGCCTTTCCGGCAACAAGGGCTGGGCGCCTGCCTGGCGCGATCCGGCGCCGAAGCCGCACTACGATGTCATCATCGTCGGCGGCGGCGGTCACGGCCTTGCCACGGCCTATTATCTCGCCAAGGAATTCGGCGTCACCAATGTCGCTGTCCTGGAGAAGGGCTATCTCGGTTCCGGCAATATCGGCAGGAACACGACGATCATCCGCTCGAACTACCTGTTGCCCGGCAACAATCCCTTTTACGAGCTGTCGATGAAGCTCTGGGAAGGGCTGGAGCAGGATTTCAATTTCAACGCCATGGTCTCGCAGCGCGGCGTGCTCAATCTCTTCCATTCCGATGCGCAGCGTGACGCCTATACGCGCCGCGGCAATGCCATGCGGCTGCACGGCGTCGACGCCGAGCTTCTCGACCGGCAAGCGGTGCGCAAGAAACTGCCCTTCCTCGATTTCGACAATGGCCGTTTCCCGATCATGGGCGGCCTGTTCCAGCCGCGCGGCGGCACTGTGCGCCACGATGCGGTCGCCTGGGGTTATGCGCGCGGCGCAGACAGCCGCGGCGTCGACATCATCACCCAATGCGAAGTCACCGGCATCCGCACCGAAGACGGTGAGGTTACCGGCGTCGAGACCAGCAAGGGCTTCATCGGCTGCGGCAAGCTGGCGCTGGCGGCGGCCGGCAATTCCACCGTCGTCGCCGATATGGCCGGCCTCCGGCTGCCGATCGAAAGCCATGTGCTACAGGCCTTCGTCTCCGAGGGGCTGAAGCCCTTCATCGATACGGTCGTCACCTTCGGCGCCGGGCATTTCTACGCGTCCCAGTCGGACAAGGGCGGCCTCGTTTTCGGCGGTGATATCGACGGCTACAATTCCTATGCCCAGCGCGGCAATCTCGCGGCGGTCGAGCATGTCGCCGAAGCCGGGCTGGCGCTGATCCCGTCGCTGTCGCGCGTGCGTTACCTGCGCTCCTGGGGCGGCGTCATGGATATGAGCATGGACGGCTCGCCGATCATCGACCGCACCCATATCGATAATCTCTATCTCAATACTGGCTGGTGCTACGGCGGCTTCAAGGCCACACCTGCCTCCGGCTTCTGCTACGCCCATCTGATCGCGCGCAACGCTCCGCACCAGACCGCCCGCGCCTTCCGGCTCGACCGCTTTGCGCGGGGTTATCCGATCGACGAAAAGGGCGTTGGCGCCCAGCCCAATCTGCACTGAGGACATTCGACGATGGCAAGCCTGATTTCCTGTCCCCATTGCGGCGCGCGACCGAAAGAAGAATTTTCGATCCGCGGCGATGCGAGCCTGGCAAGGCCGGCGCCGGACGCGGGTGCTGATGCCTGGTTCGACTACGTCTATCTCCGTGACAATCCGCGCGGCCGGCACAGCGAATTCTGGCACCATTCCTCCGGATGCCGGCGCTGGCTGATCGTCGAACGCGATACTGTCACCCATGCGGTCCATATCGTCCGTGACGCCGCCCTTTCCAAGCTCGACGGAGAACCGGCATGACGAGCTTCCGTCTCTCCTCCGGCGGCCGTATCGACCGCGCCACCTCGCTCGGCTTCACCTTCGACGGCAAGGCGCTCGCAGGCCATCCGGGCGACACACTTGCCTCCGCACTGCTTGCCAACGGCGTCCAGCTCGTCGGCCGCAGCTTCAAATATCATCGCCCGCGCGGCATCCTGACGGCGGGTGCCGCCGAGCCGAACGCGCTGGTGACCACAGGCAACGGCGGGCGCACCGAGCCGAATACGCGCGCAACGATGATCGAACTCTATGAGGGGCTGACGGCAAAGAGCCAGAACCGCTGGCCCTCGCTCGGCTTCGATGTCGGCGCGGTCAACGGGCTGCTCTCGCCCTTCCTCAGCGCCGGCTTTTACTACAAGACCTTCATGTGGCCGCAGGCCTTCTGGGAAAAGCTCTACGAACCGCTGATCCGCAAGGCGGCCGGTCTCGGCAGGGCCTCTTACGAGGCCGACCCCGATTCCTATGAGAAATGCTGGGCGCATTGCGATCTGCTTGTCATCGGCGCCGGCCCCGCCGGTCTTGCCGCAGCACTCACCGCCGGCCGCGCCGGCGCGCGCGTCATCCTTGCCGATGAGGGATCAGAACTCGGCGGCAGCCTGCTCTCCGACAGCGGCAGCGTCGACGGCAAGCCGGCGAACGCCCTTCTCGGCGAGCTGCTTGCCGAGTTGGAGGGTCTTTCGAACGTGCGCCGCCTGCCCCGCATGACGGTGTTCGGCTGGTACGACGACAATGTCTTCGGCGCGCTCGAACGCGTGCAGAAGCATGTGGCGATGCCCGATCCGGATCGCCCGGTCGAACGGCTGTGGCGCATCGTCGCCCGCCAAGCGATCCTTGCGACAGGTGCCGAAGAGCGCCCGCTGGTCTTCGGCGGCAACGATATTCCCGGCGTGATGATGGCAGGCGCGATGCGCAGCTACTTGAACCGGCAGGCCGTGGCGCCCGGCGCCCGCACTGTGGTCTTCACCACCAATGATGCCGGTTACCGCACCGCCGCCGATCTCGAAGCCGCCGGCCTCGAGGTCGCGGCGATCGTCGATAGCCGGAGCGATGCGGGCAAGAACTGGCAGGGCCGCGCCGAGGTGCTGAAGGGCGCCCGCATCATCGATGCGCTGGGCGGCAAGCGTCTGCGTGGCGTCAGCGTCGGTGCGCGCCGGATCGAGGCGGACGCGCTTGCCATGTCGGGCGGCTGGAGCCCGATCATCCATCTTGCCTGCCATCGCGGTGCGAAGCCGCACTGGTCGGACGAGGCCTCGGCATTTCTGGCGCCCGTCCAGCAGGAAGGCCTTACCGTTGCCGGCTCGGCCGCCGGTGTCGCTGAAACCGCGACCTGCCTCGGTGATGGTGCTGCAAAGGCAGTTGCGGCGTTGAAGACAATCGGTTTCGGGGCGGAACCGGCCTTTGCCGCAGCCTCCGAGGTGGCCGCACACGCAAAGCCGCTCTGGTCCATCAAGGGCTCGAAGGGCAAGGCTTTCGTCGATTACCAGAACGACGTGCACCTCAAGGACCTCGGCCTCGCCGTGCGTGAGGGCTACGGCCATGTCGAGCTCGCCAAACGCTACACGACATCAGGCATGGCGACCGACCAGGGCAAGCTTTCCAATATCAACGCCGTCGGCATTCTTGCCGAGGCGCGTGGCGTTTCGCCCGCCGAGGTGGGAACCACGACCTTCCGGCCCTTCTATACGCCCGTCTCCTTTGGCGCGCTGACGGGGGCCTCGCGCGGCAAACATTTCCAGCCGGTGCGCAAATCGCCGCTGCATGGCTGGGCCGAGAAGAACGGCGCGGTCTTCGTCGAAACCGGCCTCTGGTACCGCTCCTCTTGGTTCCCGCGCGCGGGCGAAACGACATGGCGTGAAAGCGTCGACCGCGAGGTGCAGAACATTCGTGCGAATGCCGGCCTCTGCGACGTCTCGACCCTCGGCAAGATCGAAATCTTCGGTAAGGACGCGGCGACCTTCCTCGACCGCATCTATTGCAACGGCTTCGCCAAGCTTGCCGTAGGCAAGGCGCGCTACGGCATCATGCTGCGCGAGGACGGCTTCATCTATGATGACGGCACCACCAGCCGGTTCAGTGACGACCATTTCTTCATGACGACGACAACAGCACTTGCCGCCGGCGTGCTGACCCATCTCGAATTCTGCGCCCAGACGCTCTGGCCTAATCTCGACGTCTGCTTCGCCTCCTCGACCGATCAATGGGCGCAGATGGCCATTGCCGGGCCGAAGTCGCGCGCCATCCTCTCGGAGATCGTCGACGAGGACATATCGGACGCAGCCTTCCCCTTCATGAGCGCCCGCAAGGTCTCACTCTTCGGCGGCCACCTCGAAGGCCGGCTCTTCCGGATTTCCTTCTCCGGCGAACTCGCCTACGAACTGGCAGTCCCAGCCGGTTATGGCGAAGGGGTTGCCGACGCGATCATGGCCTCAGGCGAGAAACACGGCATCTCAGCCTATGGCGTCGAAGCGCTCGGCGTCATGCGCATCGAGAAGGGCCATGTCACCCATGCGGAAATTAACGGCACGGTAACACCTGGAGATCTCGGTTTCGGCCGTATGGTCTCAACGACCAAGCCGGATTTCATCGGCAAGGCGATGCTTGCCCGCGAAGGACTGCAAGATCCGGAACGGCCGCGCCTCGTCGGCGTCAAGCCGCTCGATCCGGCACGTGGTTTCCGCACCGGCTCGCATATCCTTGCCGAGGGTGACGCGGCGACGCTCGAAAACGACCAGGGCTACGTCACATCGAGCGCCTTCTCGCCCAATCTCGGCCACACGATCGGCCTGGCGCTCGTCAGGCGCGGGCCGGAGCGCGTCGGCGAAAAGGTGACGGTCTGGAACGGCCTGCGCAATGAATTCACCGATGCGGTGCTCTGCCATCCCGTCTTTATCGATCCCGAAAACGAGAAGCTTCATGCGTGATCTTCCGCAGCATAGACCGGTTCTTGCCGGGACGGTCCATAACGGCACTTCGGAGGCGGGCGTCCGGCTGGAAGCCTTGCCGGAAGGTCATCTCCTGCATGTGCTCGGCGCGATCGAATCGTCGGCACTCACTGGGGCATTGGCAAAGGTAGGCTTTGCGAAAAGTGCGATCCGCAAGGCGGGCTTCCGCCAATGGTTCGTCGCCGGCGATGAACCGCTTGTCCCGGCCAGTCTCGATGCCCTCGCAGCAGCGCTTGCGGGAAAAGCCTACGTCATGGACCAGAGCCACGGGCGTGTGCGCATCGGCGTTTCCGGCCGATCCTCGCGGGTGCTTCTCTCGAAAGGCACCGCCGTCGATCTGGATCCCGCCGTCTTCCTGGAGGGCCATTCCGTGATGACGATGGTCGGTCACCTCTCGGTGCAAATCGTCCGCACCGGCGAAGACAGTTTCGAGCTCACCGTTCTACGCAGCTTCGCCGAAAGTCTCTGGGAGGATCTCTCCCATATGGCGGCGAGCGCCGAAAAGGATAGCGCATAAAGGCCATCTGTGCCGGCAATATCAGGAACGACGCTAACGGGACGGAATGACCGCGTTCTCTCGTCAAAATAGCTGATGAGCGCTTTAGGTCATGGCGACGGCAATCGCCAATGGTTTGTCCCATGAGCGAAAGAGATGATTGGCGTTCACGCCCAGCACAAGCCCTTATCCGGTTTTCCTAATGTCCTCGAATCTGAGACTGAAGCGCGCGAGATATTTGCTCAGGCGATCGGCGTCGTTGCTGCTCTTTTTCTCCAATCGCGAGATCGCAAACAAGGCTCTGCCCGCCGCACTTGCCGTGGCATGTTGACGGCAGGCATGAAGAACAGCGGCAAGCTGTGCTGCGTCAAAGCGATCGAGGCTAGCAGCAGTCTCTGCGCCCAGCACTTCTTCAATGATCAGATCCACTCCGCCGTCGTCACTCGAGCTGCGCCAAAACGCATTCAGCCGTCGGACTTCGTCATCAACGACGGCAGTCGTGATGCGCCCATGCGGCGCGAGGGTCGCCATGCGCGTCACCGAGGCCGACAGGTCGCGAAAGTTGGCACTCCAGACGGCTTGCGGGCCAGTTGCGAAAGTAAGATAGCGTTCGCGTGCTTCCTTGTTGAAAGTAACATTTTCGCCTTCTCGTTCCAGATAGCGCCTGAGCTCGAAATCGAGATTGGGCTCTATGTCCTCCTTGCGCTCGCGCAGGGCCGGCAACCGGAAAGTCCAGAGGTTCAGGCGGGCATAGAGATCTTCGCGGAACCTTCCTTTTCGGACATCCTCGCCAAGATCGCGATTGGTGCCTGCAAGCAGCTGAAAGTCCGCGGACGCCTCCCGATCAGCGCCCACGGGCAGGAACTTCTTTTCCTCGATCGCGCGCAGGCACATGGCCTGTTCGTCAAGGCCGAGTTCGCCAATCTCGTCGAGGAACAGCACGCCTTTGTCGGCGGACTTGAGCAAGCCGGCACGCTCGCCGGCAGCGCCGGTAAACGCTCCTTTCACATGGCCGAACAGGGTGGACATGGCCTGGTCGCCGCGCAGGGTCGCGCAGTTGACCTCGATGAACGGACCACTGACCTTGCGTTGGCTCTTCTTCAACTCGTAGATCCTGCGGGCGAGTTGCGACTTGCCGGCGCCGGTCGGCCCGGTCAGGAGAACAGGCGCCGTTGAGCGGATCACCACCCTCTCGATCTCGTCGATCATTCTGTTGAAGGTGGCGCTGCGGGTCGAAATCCCCGACTTCAAGAAGGAAGCGGCGTCTTCGCGCTCGGAGGCGAAGCGCTTGGCGATCTCGTCATAGCGGGAAAGGTCGAGGTCGATAATCCGATGCGTGCCGGCGAAATCCTGCTCCGGTTCCCGGTCGCGCGGCGGCGAGAGCTGCAACAATTGGCCGGGAATGATGCGGGCTTCGGTCAGCAAGAACCAGCAGATCTGTGCCACATGAGTGCCGGTCGTGATGTTGACGAGATAGTCTTCCGTGTCGGGGTCGAAGTTGTAGTTGCGGGCAAAGTCCCTGAGGCTCGTATAGACCTCCGAAAAATCCCAGGGATCTCGAAAGTTGATGACATTGCTCCGCACCTCCGTTGCCGGCGCCACGGTCTCGATGTCGGCAAGGATGCGGTGACAGAGAGCTTGCGAGTGGTTGTCGTGGATCAGTTCCAGCCGGTCGATAAATAGGCCCGGTTGCTGGCAGAGCGCAACATTGGGCCGCCAGCGGCTCCAGCGATTTTCCCATTTCCCTGCATCCAGGGTGGTTCCCAATATGCTGATGGCGACGCGGCGCTTCATGTCTTATCCAAAATTATAAGGCGCTATAATCTATGATAATATAATCGGGACGGGGATTTTCGCAATTCATCATTGCCTGTGAAGGCGTGGAAAAATTTCATATTTAAAAACATACGGATAAAAGAAAAACGCACTCGGGATGTGTACTTTTCTCCAAACTGGCACGCGCCTTGAAATGTATCTGGTACGAACCAACCAAGAGGTGCTGTCATGGTCAACAAGGCAATCTTCAAAACCTACCTCGGGAAACTGCTTCCGGGAACGGACACAAAAAATCATGAAGCCGCCCCGGCCTATCAGCTGACGCCGCGCGAAGCGCTGGCGCAGTATGCCGTCACAGGCACGTTCAACCGCACCTTCTATGCGGAGGGGGCTGAGCAGCTCGAAGCGGTAAAGTCGCTTGCCCTTCAGGTCGAGCCGGAGTTCCTCGCCAGGGTGGCGGTCTACGCAGCTGAAAAGGGTCACATGAAGGATATGCCGGTGACGTTGCTCGCCATGCTCTCCAGCCTTCAGAGCGATGCCTTCGCCCGTGCATTCCCGCGGGTGATTAAGAGTGGCAAGATGCTGCGCGGCTTCGTGCAGGTCATGCGCTCTAGCGCCACGGGTCGCAAGTCGCTCGGCACACGTCCGAAGAAGGCGGTGCAGGCGTGGCTCGAACGGGCCAGCACCGAGCAGATCCTGCGTGCGATGGTCGGAAACGATCCTTCGCTCGCCGACGTCATCCGCATGGTGCATCCGAA
>Ga0102591_1000785_pt1 | contig 52704 bp, 51 predicted proteins | sample AraplaCol_mCL_r2_2_FD_76860 | JGI IMG/M metagenome (GOLD analysis project Ga0102591, IMG submission 76860) | Arabidopsis root microbial communities from North Carolina, USA - plate scrape MF_Col_mCL_r2 (SPADES assembly) (version 2) | ecosystem: Host-associated > Plants > Roots > Endosphere... | reverse complement strand
CAACAAGGCAATCTTTTCGGTTGCCGGACTCGGCACACGCTTCCTGCCCGCCACGAAGGCGCAGCCCAAGGAGATGCTGCCGGTGGTCGACAAGCCGCTGATCCAGTACGCGGTCGAGGAGGCCTATGCGGCCGGCATCCGCCAGATGATCTTCGTGAACGGCCGCAACAAGCGCGCCATCCCCGATCACTTCGACACCGCCTTCGAACTCGAGACCGAACTCGAGGCCGCCGGCAAGAAGGAACTGCTCGCGCTGGTCCATTCGATCAAGCCCGACGACATGGAGTGCATCTACATCCGCCAGCCCAAGGCGCTCGGTCTGGGCCACGCGGTGCTGTGCGCGCAGTGCGTGGTCGTCAACGAGCCCTTCGCGGTGCTGCTGGCCGACGACCTGATGGTGGGCAAGCCGCCGGTGCTCAAGCAGATGGTGGATCAGTTCTCCGAATGGCAGGCCTCCATCCTGGCCGTCCAGGAAGTTCCCGCCGAGCACACCAAGCGCTACGGCATCGTGGCCGGCTCGGCCATCAGCGACCGGCTGATGGACCTGACCCACATGGTCGAGAAGCCCAACCCCGAGGACGCTCCATCGCGCCTGGGCGTGGCGGGCCGCTACATCCTGACCCCGGGCGTGTTCCGCGAGATCGCGACGCAGCCGCGCGGTGTCGGCGGCGAGATCCAGCTGACGGACGGCATCGCCGCGCTGATGCGCCGTGAGAAGGTGTTCGCGTTCCGCTACGACGGCAAGCGCTACGACTGCGGCAGCAAGGAAGGCTTCCTGCAGGCCAACGTCGAACTCGCGCTGGATCATCCGCAACTGGGCGCCAGTTTCCGCGAGTACCTGAAGACGCTGGAAATCTGACCGCGCTGAACTTCTGACGGCAGGACTTCCCGTCACTGCCCCGTCATGAAGCGCGAAGGCCACGCGATGCGTGGCCTTCTTCGTTTCAGGACGCAACCGGCGGCACGGCGCGCCGATCGGCGCGTGCCGCGTTCAGCGGCGCTTGAGCACGTGGATGAATTCGTCGCCGGCGCTGGTCTGCTCGACCAGTTCATTGCCGGTCTGGCGCGAGAAGGCCTGGAAGTCGCGCATCGATCCCGGGTCGGTGGCGACCACTCTGAGCAACTGGCCGCTTTCCATTTCCGCAAGCGCCTTCTTGGCCTTGAGGATGGGCAGCGGGCAGTTCAGGCCGCGGGTGTCGAGTTCCTTGTGAATGTCCATGAGAGCGTCCTTGCGCCAGCCCGCGCGGCGATGACCGGCAATGAACGGCAGAGCGGGCGATGAGGCGCGATTCTAGGTCCGGGGCGGCATCCACGCCGGTTCGATGCCGCGTCCGCGCAGCCAGTCGGCCAGCGCCTGACCGGTGCCGGCGGGCCAGCACTGGAGCTGCTGCGGCGGCGTCAGCGTGTACTCGACCAGCTCCGGCGACAACGTGATCTCGCCGCGCGCCGGCACGTGGTACGCGATGATGACCTGGTTCTTCTTCTGGAAGTCGTAGACGCCGATCAGCGTCGCGCCGAGCGCCTCGAGCGAGGTCTCCTCGAGCACCTCGCGCCGGATGCCTTCTTCCGGAGATTCACCGGCCTCCATGAAGCCGGTGATCAGGCCAAAGAACGGCATCGGCCACGCGGCATTGCGCGCCAGCAAGACCTGGCCCTCGCGATCCACGCACTCGACGACGGCGGCCAGCACCGGCGTGGGGTTGTTCCAGTGCGTGAAGTCGCAGTTCGTGCAGCGCAGCCGGGTCTTGGGACCGCCGTCCTCGGGCAGCTCGATCCAGGCAAGCTCGGACGCGCATTGCGGACAGAAGCGGAACGTCATCGCGGACCTCCAGCGCAGGGGTTGGATCGGGGCGTGAGCCCGGGCGGGCGTTTCAGACCGGAAATTCAGGCCGGAAATTCAGGCGGGGAAGACGCCGGTCGACAGGTACCGGTCGCCGCGGTCGCAAACGACGAACACGATGGTCGCATTCGAGACCTGGCGCGCGATCTGCATCGCCACCCAGCAGGCGCCAGCCGCGGAGATGCCGCCGAACAGCCCCTCCTCGCGCGCGAGGCGGCGGGCCATGTCCTCGGCGTCGGACTGGCTGACGTGCAGCAGTTCGTCGACGGTTTCGGGGCGGTAGATCTTCGGAAGGTAGGCGGCCGGCCACTTGCGGATGCCCGGAATGCGCGAGCCCTCGGCCGGCTGCGCGCCGACGATGCGGATCTCCGGATTCTTCTCCTTCAGGAAGCGCGAGACGCCGGTGATGGTGCCGGTCGTGCCCATCGCGCTGACGAAGTGCGTGACGCGGCCGCCGGTGTCGCGCCAGATCTCGGGGCCGGTGGTCTCGTAATGGATGCGCGGGTTGTCGTTGTTGGCGAACTGGTCCAGCACATGGCCCTTGCGGTCGCGCTGCATCTGCTCGGCCAGGTCGCGGGCGTACTCCATGCCGCCGGAGCGCGGCGTCAGGATCAGCTCGGCGCCGAAGGCCTTCATCGTCTGCGCGCGCTCCACCGACAGGTCCTCCGGCATGATCAGCACCATGCGGTAGCCGCGGATTGCCGCGGCCATCGCCAGCGCGATGCCGGTGTTGCCGGAGGTCGCCTCGATGAGGGTGTCGCCGGGCTTGATCTCGCCGCGCTCCTCGGCACGCCGGATCATGCTGATCGCGGGGCGGTCCTTGACGGAGCCGGCGGGGTTGTTGCCCTCGAGCTTGGCCAGCAGCACATTGCCGCGCGCCGCGAGTTCGGGACCGAGCACGCGCTGCAGGCGCACGAGCGGCGTATTGCCGATCACGTCTTCCAGGGTCGGATAGGACGGGGGGGTGGCGCTGGATTCACTCATGGAGACGGATTCTCTCAGCGGCGGGAAGGCAGTGCGTGGCATAATGCTTTTCTTTCGCGGCCCCTCGCCTCTCCTGCAGACGAAGGGCCGTGTCGCTGATGAGCCCGGATGGCGAAATCGGTAGACGCAGGGGACTCAAAATCCCCCGCCGCAAGGCGTGTCGGTTCGAGTCCGACTCCGGGCACCACTCTCAGCGTTCTTCTCTCTCTTCCCCCCGCTTCCCCGCCGCGTCAAGTCACGCCCCCTTCGGCGGGTGTCAAGCCTTGCCTGCGTCCGTTCGGGCGCGGCGATTCGGGGGCGCGTCATCGGGACCGGCTTCACGGGATCGGCTTCAGCCCGGCCTCAGTTTCATGGGCGGCGAGACCCCGGGGCGCGGCTACACTCGCCCGAACGCATTGGCTGACATGACCATTGCGCCTTCCCACGCGCCGCACGGCGCCATCTGAAGACGCCGATCCATGCCCACCATTCCTCCGGTGACCAAGGCCCTCATGCTGTTCTGCGTGGGCCTGTTCTGTCTGCTCCAGCTGCTGCCCGGCGGCGCCTACGGCACGACCCTGGCCCTGGCGGCCTTGTGGCCCTTGAACTCGGGCCGCTTCGAACTGTGGCAGCCCGTCACCTACGCCTTCCTGCACGGCGACACGCTGCACCTGTTCTTCAACATGCTGGGGCTGTGGATGTTCGGCTCGGAGCTGGAGATCATCTACGGCCGCTCGCGCTACCTGCTGCTGCTGCTCGCCAGCGCGCTGACCGGCGCGGCCGCCCAGCTCGTGTTCACGCTGGTGACCAGCAGCTACGCGCCGACGGTCGGCGCCTCCGGCGCGCTGTTCGGCCTGCTGCTGGCCTACGGGCTGCGCTTCCCGGACCGGATCATCATGCCGCTGTTCCCGCCCATCCCGATGAAGGCCAAGATCTTCGTGGCCATCTTCGGCGCGATCGAGCTGATCCTCGGGTTCTCGGGCGGCAGCGGGATCGCGCACTTCGCCCACCTGGGCGGGATGCTGGGCGCCTGGCTGATGATCAACCACTGGCGCAGCGGGCGCAGACGCTGAGCGCGGCCCGCTCCGCCGGCGCGGGGGTCAGGTCTCGATCGCGAGCAGCCCGTCCGCCGGCGTCGGGTAGCGCAGGCGCTGGCGCAGCTCCCGTTTGAGGCGGCCGTTGTCCATGCGGCGCGATTCGTTCATGAAGCTCATCTGCATCGGCGAGAACACGCTCGCGGCCTGCGCGCGGGCCACGCGCGCAGGCCGCGGCAGGCCGCACAGATCCGCCGCGAGGTCGAAGTAGTCGCCCATCGGGAGCTCGCTGTCGTCGCAGGCGTGGATCACGCGCTGGGCGGGCCCGCGCATCAGCGCCAGCACGCAGGCGCGCGCCAGATCGTCCGCCTGGATGTGATTCGTGTAGACGTCGTCCTCGCGCGCGAGCACCGGCAGCCCTTTGCCGAGCCGCTCCTTCGGATGGCCGCCCTCGCGGTTCAGCGCGTAGATGCCGGGCACCCGCAGGATCGTCACCGGGCAGCCGGTCACGCGGCCCCACTGACGCAACTGCGCCTCGGCATCGACGCGCCGCCAGGCGCGGTCGTTCGAGGGATTGGGCCGCCGCGTCTCGTCGATGCGCGCGCCGCCGCAATCGCCGTACACGCCGCTGGTGCTCGCGTACACCAGATGTCTGGGCGCTGCTGAACGCGACAGCGCCTGCAGCAGGCGCCGGGTGCGCTCGTCGGTGCGGCCCTGCATGGCGGGCGGCGCCAGATGGAGCACGCGGTCCGCGAGTCCGGCCAGCCGGCCGAGCGAGGCCGCGTCCTCCAGGTTGCCGATCAGCGGAATCGCGCCCGCGGATCTCAGCGCCGCCACGCGCGCGCTGCTGCTGGTCAGCGCGAAGACCGTCCAGCGCCCGGCCAGGAGCCGCAGCACCCGCATGCCGACGTCGCCGCAGCCGATGATCAACAGGCGGCCGCGGCGGGCGCGGCGAAGACGGGGGGGCGACGCGGGATTGGAACCTGGCATGAGGGCGCGCAAGACGGGCTGGGGCAAAATGGCGGATCAGTTTACGGCTCGCGCCCGGTCCATGGACCGCGCGGGCCGTGTCGCTTCCGCCTCCTTCACTCCTCGACTTCGCGCGGCTCACAGTCCGCGCCGACTCCGCACCATGAGCTTCCAGGTCACCGTCCTGCCCGCCGGCCGCAACTTCTCCGTCGACGACGACGAAACCCTGCTGGCCGCCGCCATCCGCCAGGGCGTCGGCCTGCCATACGGCTGCAAGGACGGCGCCTGCGGCTCCTGCAAGAGCAAGTTGGTCGATGGCCAGGTCGTGCATGGCGAGCACCAGTCCAAGGCGCTGTCGCCCGAGGAGGAGGCCGCCGGCATGATCCTGACCTGCTGCGCGAAGCCGCAGATGGATTGCACGCTCGAGGCCCGCACGGTGCCGGGCGCCGGCGAGTTCCCGGTGCTGAAGCTGCCCAGCCGCGTGATCACGATCGAGAAGCCCGCCGCTGACGTGGCGGTCGTCAAGCTGCAGCTGCCGGCCAACCAGAACCTGCAGTTCCGCGCCGGCCAGTACGTCGAGTTCATCCTGCGCGACGGCGCGCGGCGCAGCTACTCGATGGCCAACGCGCCGAGCCGGCTCGGCACGCCGCCCGCGATCGAGCTGCACATCCGCCACATGGCCGGCGGCAAGTTCACCGACCACGTGTTCGGCGCGATGAAGGAGAAGGACATCCTGCGCATGGAGGGGCCGTTCGGCTCGTTCTTCCTGCGCGAGGACAGCGACAAGCCGATCGTGCTGCTGGCGTCGGGCACCGGCTTCGCGCCGATCAAGGCGATCCTGGAGCGCATCCAGGACCAGGGCATCACGCGGCCGGTGGCGCTCTACTGGGGCTGCCGTTCCAAGGCCGACCTTTATCTGAACGACTGGGCCGAGGCCGCCGCCGCCGCGATGCCGACGCTGCGCTACGTGCCGGTGCTGTCCGAGCCCAAGGCCGAGGATGGCTGGACCGGCCGCACCGGTTTCGTCCATCAGGTGGTGATGGCCGACCTCCCGGACCTCTCCAGGCACCAGATCTACGCCTGCGGCGCGCCGGTGATGGTGGAGTCCGCGCAGCGCGATTTCGTCGCGCGCTGCGGTCTGCCGCCGGAGGAGTTCTATGCCGACGCGTTCACCTCCGAATTGGACAAACACGGCGGCTGACGCCACGCTTAACGCACGTCGAACTCCCTGCTCACGGCGTGACATGTGCCATCGGGCGCGCGCCGTTCCATACTGCCGGCCATGAAGCATTTCCCGCCGCCCTACTCCAGCGCCGCGCAGTTCGAGCAGCAACTGCAGGACCTTGGTCACACCGTCATCGCGCCGGAGAGCCTGACGCATTGGCTGCACTGCCAGACCGGTGACCTGCGCGGGCTGCAGCAGTACTGGAACGACCTGCCCCCCGACGCCTACCTGCGCGACGGCGGCCGCTACCGTTTCCGGCGGCATGCGAGCTTCGTGGTCGACTCGCAGGCCGACCCGGCAGTGCGCCTGGCGCCGCATCGCGCGCACTGGCAGCCGGTGGACTACAACGCGCTGCACGGCGGCATCGAGCGCTGGTTCGAGCCGATGGATGCGGCGGCGATCGACCTGCCGATCTGGCCGCGGCTGCTGCTGGGTCTGGCGGGCGTGGCGGACCGGCTCAAGGGCGCGCGGCCGTGGTTCGTCGAAGCGCATCAGTTCCGCATCGACACCGCCGGGGGCATCGGCCGCCCGACGCCGGAAGGCGCACATCGTGATGGCGTGGATCTGGTGGCGGTGTTCATGCTGGCCAGACATGGCATCAAGGGCGGCGAATCGCGCGTGTTCGAGGCTGACGGTCCGCGCGGCCAGCGCTTCACGATGATGGAGCCCTGGACGCTGCTGCTGCTCGACGATGAGCGCGTCATCCACGAGACCACCCCCATCCAGCCGATCGAACCCGCTCACGGGGGACATCGCGACACCCTGGTGGTGACGCTGCGCGCCGACGCCTTCATGGGCAAATGACGCCCTGCTGATCGCGCCAGGCCCGGCGACCCGGCGGCGCCTGGGGTTGTCGGCCGAGGCGGCCGGGGCGCGGCGGCTTACACTGTCGAACTTGCGCGCCACAAGCGCGCGACACCCCGCCGGCCCACGATGGGCCGGTTCTCATCAAGCATCACAAGTGCAGGCTCCGACATGAACGCCTTGACCGACATCGCCCGCGCGCTGGCCGCTGGCTCGTCCGACTCCCTCCCCTCCTCGCTCTTCGGTCTGCCCGACCAGGCCCCGCACGAACGCGTGCTGCTGGCCGCCGATCCGGTGACTGGCCTGAAGGCGATCCTGGCGGTGCACAGCACCGCGCGCGGCCCGGCCTTCGGCGGCTGCCGCTTCTGGAGCTACGACAACGAGCTGGCCGCGCTGAATGACGCGCTGCGCCTGTCGCAAGGCATGAGCCTGAAGAACGCGCTGGCCAATCTGCCCTTCGGCGGCGGCAAGGCGGTGATCCTGAAGCCGCAGGACGAGTTCGATCGCGCGGCGCTGTTCGCGGCCTTCGGCCGCGCGGTGCAGTCGCTGCAAGGCGCGTACATCACGGCCGAGGACGTCGGCACGACGACGGCCGACATGAAGGGCATGATGGCCCACACCTCGTATGTGTCGGGGATTCCGCGTGACGGCGCCTTCGGTGGCGACCCGAGCCCGAAGACCGCGTACGGCGTGTTCGTGTCGATCGACGAAGGCGTCAAGCGCGTGCTGGGCCGCGACTCGCTGGAAGGCGTGCGCGTGGCGCTGCAGGGCCTGGGCGCGGTGGGCTGGCACCTGGCCGAGTACCTGCACCGGGCGGGCGCGACGCTGGTGGTGGCGGACGTCAACGCCGAGAAGGTCGCGCGCGCGCAGGCCGAGCTGGGCGCGAAGGCGGTGGGCGTGACGGAGATCCTGGCGGCCGATGTCGACGTGGTGGCGCCGTGCGCGCTGGGCGCGACGCTGAACGCGCAGTCGATTCCCGCGCTGAAGGCGCGGCTGATCGCGGGCGCGGCCAACAACCAGCTGGCGACGGCGGCCGATGGCGACGCGCTGCAGGCGCGCGGCATCACCTACCTGCCGGACTACCTGGTGAACGCGGGCGGCATCATCAGCGTGGCGCGTGAGTACCGCAACGAAGGCGAGGAAAGCGCGGTGATGGCTGAAGTCGGCCAGATCCGCGGCCGCGTGGCGGAGCTGCTGGAGCGGGTCAAGGCGAGCGGCCAGACGCCGGCCCGCGAAGCGGACGCCTGGGCGCGCTCGCTGCTGGTCAAACCGGCCTGAGCGGACGGCTCATTCGTCAGAACGGCGCCCCGAGGGGCGCCGTTTTTCATGGTGCCGGCGTCACGCGCCGCCGCATTTCCGACGCATCTCCGCCGGGTACTCGACGAACCCCAGCGATCGATACAGGCCCTTGCCCTCCGGCGTCGCGCCGAGGTTGAACTCTCGAACGCCGAGCGCCTCGCAGGCCGTCATCGCGCGCGCGACGAGGTCCGTCGCAATGCCCCGGCCGCGGAACGCCTCGTCGGTGAAGACATTGGCGACGCGCCCCATCTGGCCACCGGGATTCGCCCGCGTCGGCCCCCAGTCCAGCAACACGACGCCCGCGCCGCCGATCACCCGGCCCTCGTGCATGGCGAGAAAGCCGATGTAGCGGCGGCTGCCTATGCGAGGCCGCACCCATTCCGCATAGCCGGCGCGCCGCGCGGCGTCCTCTTCCCGATAACACGCATGCGCGGCGATCTGCTCGGCATCCGACGGTAGCGCGCGGCGCACTGCCCAAACCTGCTGCTCCACGGCGGAGTCCATCTGAACCGTCATCTCACTCCTTCGGATGCCACCAGTCGAAAAGGCGAGGCAGTCTACGCGATCCGGCGCATCGATATCCAACCCATTGGTCACCGGGCGGGCGATCAATCACGACAACGACTTAACACCGAATATCGCCCTTCCGATTAGCATCCAGTCTCGGCAAAGAGCCAGCGATTCAGCAAGACGCCTTCCGAAAAGAGAATGAAAGCGCCGCAAAATATCCTTTTCCTGATCGCCCTTTCGATGCTTTCACCGGGAGTTTTCGCGACGCCGGATGACACAGCAAGAATTCATGTCGGACTCTGTGGCCAATCGCCACCGAACGAACTCGAAGTCGCCAGGAGGATTCACTCCTTCCAGCAATCGGCCGGTGGCGCAGCGGCCACACACGAGTATTTCCAAGCCGTTGGCCCGATCGCTCGTCTGAGTAGTTTCAAGTCTTCCGGAGGCGATGTCATCCGTCTCGAAGGCCGGATCGACGCGAGCACTCCGGAGGCGTTGATCCGCAGAATCCGTGAAACTCCTGAAATCAAGTTCATCGAAGTCAACAGCTTTGGCGGCGATGCGGTTGCCGCCATGCGCGTCGCCCACATTCTGGAAACCTCTCAGCTCTCATTGCGGATCGCTGGATTCTGCATGTCCGCCTGCGCCAATTACCTGCTGCCGGCGGCCAGAGAGGTCAGTTTGATCAATGCAACCATTGGATTCCACGGCAGCCCATGGGCGTGTTTCCAGCAGTCATCGCTCATTGACGGCGTCATGCAATGGGGGCTGTCCGGTTATTTGACGCTCTGGCGGGTTGCGCGCCTGGACGAATAATACATGTCCAAGTATCCGCGCCTCAAGGAAATCATCATCCGTTCCCAGCAGCCTGACCGTGGCGCCAACGATGGAAAACCCCGGGATTGGCTGCTCGTGAGGCCTGAGGATTTATCGAGATACGGTATCCGGCTTCAGGCGTCGACAAACTCAGCGACCTTTGATCGGCTCGCCGCTGCCCCCTCGGACGGTCTGCTGGGACCGGTCTTCGTTCCGTAAGGATCGCTTCAGCGCCTGAACCCCGCCGCCAGCGCCCCCAGACCGCCGCGCGGCTCCGCCAGGCTCTCCAGATACCGCTCGCACACCGCCGCGGGCGTTTCCCCTTCGCCCCACGCCTGCGCCATCCGCCGCAGCCCCGCCCTCGCCTGCCGCGAGAGCCCGCCTTCCAGCGGGTCGTCCGCCAGCGCCATCAGGCGCTCGATGTAGAGCCGCCGCGTGTCCGCGTCGCTGCCCAGCAGCCGTAGCAAGGCTTGGCCCTCGCGCCGGAAGCGCGCTTCGCTCCAGGACACCGCGTCCGGCGGCTCCTGCTGCGCGCACAGGTATTCCAGCGGCCCCAGCGAGCGCCACGCGCCGCCTTGCCGCGCCCCGCCCCACGCCTGCCGGCGCCCACTCGGAATCCGCCCGCTGCGCAATCCCTCCAGCAGCGTGGACGCCACGACCGCGCAGGCCTGCGCGTCGCCGTTCTCCCCCACATAGGCGAGCAGCGTCAGAAAGTCCGGATAGAGCGCATCGCCCAGCCCGCGGCAGACCTGCTCGAGCAGCGCCAGCCGCTGCCCCGCGTCGCCCAGGTCCACGCAGCCCGACAGCAAGGCCTGCGCGGCGCGGCGCCATTCGGGCTCGCGCACGCGCTCGTTCATGTCGAAGCCCGGCCCGCCTGCCCCACGTTCCATCAAGCGGGTTCGCCGGCCAGCGCCGCCAGCACCCGCGCCGCGTGCGCCTGCACGCCGAGTCCCCGCGCCTGCGGCTCCACGTCCGCCCGGAGCAGCGCTTCGCCGACCGGCAGCTCCCGCCTTCCCTCACCCGCCGCGCTGCCCAGCGCGCCAACACCGGCGCCCAGGCCGGAAGGAAGCGCGCGATCGGTGGCGAGCGCGGCGGCGGCGGTCAGCGGTGAAGCGGAGGACAAGGACGTCATGGCGGCACTCGTTCAGGGGCGCTCGGGGCGCTCGAAAGTCGGCCCCCTTGATGGGGGTGCTCGAGCCAGTGGAACGAAGCCTACCCGTCCCCGCCCCCGCCGGGAACTGCGGCCGTTCCTAGTTGGGGCGAACCGCATTGCGAACGCCCCCAGCTTTCGCGCCCTCCGGCCAGCCGCTTCAATCTCGCTGCAGTTCCACCACCACCGGGCCGGCCGCCCAGCGGCGCCCGGCCCCATCACTGTCAGCAGAGGAGAGAGCGAGATGATCAGCAACACCACCGTGTCGGCGTCGCTCAGCGCGTCGGCCACCAGCGCGCAGACCGGCCCCGGCGGCGTCCTGTCCAGCAACCCCACCCATGCCAGCACCAGCATGCAGGGCGGCAAGGCCGTCTTCGAGAACGACAACTACCGCATCACCGCCGGCGACAACAACGAAATCAAGATCCACAACAAGAACACCGGCGAGGACTACCGCATCTGGGGCGACCCCCACGTCGACATCGACGGCAAGCACACGTTCGACTTCTGGGGCACCACCACCTTCCGCCTGGACGACGGCACCAAGCTCACCGTCGAGACCGTGCCCGCCAGCAACAACATGACGCTGGCCAGCAAGCTCACGATCACCAGCGGCGACTACGCCGCCCAGATCACCGGCATCGACACCAACAAGGTCGGCGACCTGCACGTCGAGGAAGCGCAAGGCTGGGGCCGCGTGCTCGACAACGCCGTCGCCGACGGCAACACGCTGCACGAGAACACCTTCGGCAAGGGCTTCATCGCCGTCGACAACAACGGCCAGTTCCGCCAGGTCGACCAGTCCTACATCAACGCCACCGACCTGCAGAAGGGCGGCGCCGCCGCGCAGGCCCAAGCCCAGATGGCCGACCTCTACCGCGCCGCGTTCTCGATGAGCGGCCTGGTCGGCATCGCCATGGCCGGCCTGCTGCTGCGCAGCCTCGGCGGCGACGACGCCGGCCACGGCGGCCGCGTCTACGCCGGCGGCAATCCCTGGTTCAACGAAGCCGGCTCGGCCAGCAACGCCTCGTCCTCCTGGACCAGCCGCCTGGATCTGAGCTTCAGCCTGTCGATGACGCGCTGGAACGCCTGATCCCCGGCGCCCAGACGCTTCAGGCGCTTCAGGCGGACGGCCCTCGGCGAGCGCTAGGGCCGTCCCTAATTCCCGCGCGCCGCGGTCCGTCCGATTGCGGACGCCCCCGACTTCCGCCGCGCGCGCCGGCGTCCTCCAATGGCCGGCAGACAAGGAGTCCGACATGAGTGCAGTGCAGAACTACCGCGTCCAGAGCGGCGACACCGTCACCGGCATCGCGCAGCGCCACGGCGTCTCGCCCGAAGCGCTGATGCGCGCCAACGGCATGGACGCCCGGCTGGCCGACGGCCACGCCGGCCGAAGCGCCGCCGACCCCGACCGGCTCCAGGTCGGCCAGCAGCTGAAGATCCCCGTCGCCACCGCCGGTCTGGAGCGCGACCATCGCGTCGTCGCCGGCGAGACCCTGGCCGGCATCGCCGCGCACTGGGGCGTGAGCGTCAAGGAGCTGCTCGCCGCCAACCCGCAGTTCGATGCCGGCAAGCTCGGCGCGCATCGGGGCAGCGGCCGCGGCCAGGACCCCGACCTGCTGAACATCGGCGACCTGATCCACCGCCCTTCTCCGCCGCCCGTGCCCGGCGAATCGGCCGCGCGGACCTCCGTGGACACCGCCGTCGGCACGGCCGTCCAGCAGGCCGCCGCCCCCATCGCCGGTCACGCCAACGCGTCGATCGACCTGCGCCGCTTCACCGATCCGGCGCTGGGCTCCAACGCGCCCGCCGCGATCGTCATCGGCAACGCCGAAGGCACCCGCCGCCCCGACGGCGGCTTCACCGCAGCCTACGGCGGTCACACCGACCCGGGCAACGCGGCCCACAACCGCGGCTCCTTCTCGTACCAGCATGCGGCCTCGAGCCCCGCCGACGCCGACCGCCGCCAGCTGCAGACGCTGCAGGACCGCCTGCCCGCCTACGAGGCCGCCGCGCGCCAGGCCGGCCTGGACCCGAACAACGCGCGGCTGGCTTCGGCCTACCTCGACCTCTACAACCAGTCGCCCACCGCCGCGCAGCGTTTTCTCAACCAGCTCGACACGCTGCGCGGCCAGCCCATCGATGCCGCCCATCTCACCGACCTGCGCGTCAACAGCTACGTCGACCGCGCCACCGGCGAGCGCTTCCACCTCAGCAACGGCGGCCAGGCCGGCAGCGGCTTCGTCACGATCGCGCGCAACCAGCTCGGCCGCACGCCGACGGAAGCCGAGGTGCAGCAGGTCATCCGCGCCGATCAGCAGCGCCGCACCAACGCCGTCGAAACCGCGCTGGATCGCCAGGGCCTGCTGACCAACGCCCCCGCGGCCACGGCGCCCGCGAACGCCGCCGCGAGCCCGGCGGCCCCGGGCAACGCGCCGCGCTGGCTGGAGATCGCCCGCGGCGAACTCGGCACCACCGAGATCCGCGGCGCCCGCGACAACCCGCGCGTTGTCGAGTACCACCAGGCCACCTCGCTCAAGGCCAAGGACGACGAAACCTCGTGGTGCTCCTCGTTCGTCAACTGGTCGATGCAGCAGGCCGGTGTCCAGGGCAGCGGCAGCGCCGCCGCGCGCAGCTGGCTGAACTGGGGCCAGGCCGTGCCCCGCGACGCCGCGCATGTGCGCCCCGGCGACGTCATCGTGTTCCCGCGCGGCAACAACCCGGCGCAGGGCCATGTGGCGATCGTCGACGCGGTGCTGGCCAATGGGCAGGTGCGCGTGCTCGGCGGCAACCAGCGCGGCCAGTTGCAGGCCGACGGCACGCGGCCCGATGCGGTCACCTACTCGACCCGCGCGCTCTCCGATGCCATCGGGGTGCGCCGCGCGCCCTGAGCCCGCCCGGCCACTGAACGCCGCCCCCACTTCCCGCGACACGCGGTCACCCCTCGATGCCGGACAGGCGGCGCCTCGCGCCGATACTGCCCGGCATCGCCGCTTTCCGGCCGATGGGCCGGCGCTCTCCGATGCACGCTCGCCTGTCCCTCATCGCCCTGCTCGCCCCCCTGCTCGCCACCGCGCCCGCAGCGCCCGCGATCGCCGCCGATGCGCCGTCGAAAGCGGCGCCGCCGGCCGCTGGCGCCGGCAGCGCCGCGAAGCCGGCCACCGACATCGACACGCCGCCCACGCTGCTGTCGTGCTCGGCCGATGACATCAACCGCTTCTTCGTCCGGCTTGACGGCCATGGCGTGCCGCTGGCTGCCGGCGCGTCCGTCGCCGCCGGCACGCGCGACTGCGATGTGACCAGTTCAGGACCCGCGCAGGCGCAGCCCGATGGCTCCTGGCGTTTCGCCTGGAATGACGCGCTGCTCAACCAGCCCTACACGATGACTGTCGCGCGTTCCGGCGCGAGCTATCGCGTGACGGTGTCACCGGCGCAGTGCGGCGCGCTGGCGCTGGCGCTGGCGGCCTCCGCGACGCTGACGCCCGGCGCCAAGGGCTGCACGAGCTCGGTCGACCGCGAGGGCGCGCTGGTGCAGTTCTGGCGCGCGCTGCGCGAGGCCGTCGCGCGCGATGACGGCGCGCTGCTGCAGCGGCTGTCGCTGCCCAAGGTCCAGTTCGCCGAAGGGCCCGACGTGATGGAGGCGCCGGCCTCGATCATGCGCACCGGCGCGCGCTGCCTGCCGGACGTGATCGCGCCGGTGAAGGGCATCACGATCGGTCAGATGCTGGCCGATCCCGCGGATCCCCGCATCGACATGCCGCCGGTGAGCAGCATCAAGGGCGGCCTGAGCCTCGCCGACGCCATGACGCTCGCCTGGACGCCGCGCGGCTGGCGCATCGAGTACCTGAACGCCTCGCGCAGCGTCTTCAGCCGCTGCAAGGGCTGAGCCCTCGCCGCGCCGCGCTCAGGGCCCGACGGTCATCCCGGCCGGCCCGATCGTCATCTGCGACGGGTCGCGCTTGAGCGCCATGCGCAGGTTCGCGCGCGCCGAATCGCGCAGGTTGGCCAGCCGGTCGGCGGGCAGCGGCTGCTTCTCGTTGGACATCTGCGCCAGCGCCATGAAGGTGCCCACCATCGCCTGCTGCTCGTAGAAGTCGCGCAGCGCCTGCGGCGACTGCCGGCCCAGGGTGCTGCGCAGCTGCGGGCTCGCGCGCAGCTGCTGCGCGACGGCGACGAAGTCCTCGTCCGCCACCTGCGCGCCCTTCATCACCATGTAGTTGCCCACCAGGAAGGCCGCCACCGCGCCGGCCACGTCGTTGCGCGGCCATCCGAACTTGGCCTCGAGCTTCTGATAGACCTCCAGGCTCTGCGCCAGCGTCGACTGCATCGCCGCCTGCTGCGCCTTCGGGAAGCGCTGCGCGATCTCGCGCGCGTTCTGCTCGACGCGCGGCGGTGCATTGGCGATCGGGGCCTGGCTGCCCACCGCGGCGCCCGCGCCTGGCGCCGGCCGGCCGAGCGCCTCGTCGAGCAGCTCCGGGAACGGCTCCAGCACCTGCGCCCGCGCGGTCAGCGGCGCCCCGCCCAGCATCGCCAGCAGCGCGGCGCCCGCCAGCGCCGCCTTCATGGCGCCGCCCGTCGTGATTCGAATGGATCGAATGGATCGTTGGATAGCCATCTCGGTCTCCCTGTTCAAGTCGTTCAAGGCCTTCATGGCCCTCATGGCCCTCATCGCCCTCATGGTCTTCAAGGCCTTCAAGGCAGCCAGCCGACGGTCCCGCAGGATTGCAGCGGCGCGCTCTCGCCCGCGACGCGGATGCCGTAGCGGTCCTCATCACCGACGCCTTCGACGACATGCGAGTTGTCGTCGAACGGCAGCACGAGCACGGGACGGCAGGCGTCGTAGCCGCCGGCCATGCCGGGATTGACGCCGCGCACCACGAAGGCGATCCAGCGCCCATCGGGCGACCAGGTCGCGCCCTGCATGGACAGCCGCACGTTGCCGCGCGCCAGGCGCGGTCCCGGCTCGGTCAGCAGCTTGAGTCCGCCGCCATCGATGCGCGCGGTGAACAGCAGCCCCAGTGGCACCTCGCCGCGCGTCTGCAGCGTCAGCAGCACGTGACGGCCGTCGGGGCTGACCTTCAGGCGCGCGCCTTCGGGATCCACCGCGCGCGGCAACGCGAGCCGGCGCTGCGACACGATGCCGCCCCCCGGCCGCGCGACCACGAGCGTGTCGCCCGCCAGATAGACATAGCGGCCATCGGGCAGCCAGTCGATGGCCAGCGTCGCGCGCTCGGTCGGGTAGCGCAGCGGCGAGCCGTTGTCGACGAGCTTCAGCCCGCGCGTGATGACGAACAGCCGCGGCTTGCCATCGCCGTTGGGCCACCAGTAGCCGGCCAGCAACTGACCATCGGGTGACGGAATGGCCGATCGGAACTTGGGGTCCAGCCCGCGCTGGCGCAGCGGCTGCAGACCGATGCCGCCGTCCTCGCGCAGCGAGCGGGCATCGAAGAAGGACAGGTTGCCCACCGGGTCCGTGCGCACCAGCGTGCCGCTGCCGCCAGGCTGGCCCGTCTGCCACACATCGGCGCTGCTCTGCGCCTCGCCGGCGGGACTGCGTGGCAACACGCGCGAGCGGCCGCTGGACAGCTCGATCAGCCGCGTGTCGAAGGCCCGCCCGCGAGCGTCCTCGACCAGCAGCCGGCCCGGCAGGTTCGCCGGCTGGGCCGAAGCCGCCGAAGCGGCCGAAGCGCCCGGCATGGCGCCGCCAACGAGCACGGCCAGCGCGGCGATCCCGATGAACACCGGCATCGCGGCTGCCGCCCATCGCCTGCCCCGATGTTCAGGGGCTCCGCGCGATCCCTGCATCATTGCCAGCTCATCCCCCAGCCTCCGCAATCGTTGATGACCTTCTTCGCGCCATCGGCGCCGGTGACGGTCAGCTTCGCGTCCGCGGCATCGGACAGTCCGTCGATGGCGAGCGCGTTCGAGTTGGACGGTATCACCAGCACTGGCTGGCACACCTCGTTGAAACCGGGGACACCGGGATTCACTCCTCGCACCGAGAACGCGATCCAGCGGCCATCCGGCGACCACACCGCGTTTGAATGCGCGAGCCGCGCGCCCGCGGTCGCCGCGCGGTCCGAGGGCCTGGTCACCTGGCGCCAGCCCGTGCCATCGAGGTTCACGACGTAGAGCAGCATGAAGGTGGTGCCGTTGATCGTCGTCGGCAACGTCAGCAACAGCTGCGTGCCGTCGGGGCTCGCGCGCAGCGAGCCGCCATCGGTCTCGACGCCCGCGGGCAAGGTCAGCGCCGTCGGCGTCTCCACGCCCGCGGCCAGGTCGGCCACCACGATGCGCGGTCCGGCCAGGTAGACGTAGCGGCCGTCGGGCAGCCAGTCGAACAGCTGGCGATGGGCAAAGCGGTCGTAGCTGTAGTTCGAGCCGGACACCACGATGCGGCCCGTGCGATCCATCACCGTGATCGACGGCGCGCTGTTGCGATAGTTGGCCTTGAAGTAGGACAGCAGGTACTGGCCGTTTGGCGACACGCGCACCGGGCTCTGATAGTCGGGCTGATCGGTGTTGGCCAGGTCCGCGGCCTTGATGCCGCCGGCGTCGGCCATCGTCGCGGTGGAGAAGATCGTCAGGTTGCCCGCATCGTCCACGCGCGTCAGCGTGCCGCCCCAGCCGCCATACCAGGCGTCGGGCAGGCTCGAATAGGACGCGGCGATCTGACTGCGCGGCAACGTGTCGGCAGTGCCGTTGGCCAGCGTGATGCGCGCCGGACCAGCACCGCTCGTGTCGACGATGAGGCGGCCCTGATCGGTCGGTGTCGCCGCGGGTCCCGGCGCGGGCGCGGGCGCCGGAGCCGGAGCCGGAGCAGGTGCCGGCGCCGGCGCGTTCGGATTGGTGCCGGAGACCGGCGGCGGTGCCGGCGCGGCGTCCCCGCCGCCACCACCGCAGGCCGCCACGGCCACGGCGGCGGCCACGCCGGCCAGCGTCGCTTTCAGCGAGACGGTGTCGGTGCGGCGGGAACGGGTGTCGGTGCGTGCGCTCATCGTCTGGAACTCCTGGATTGGACCTGGTGAGGAAAAGCGGGGGAGGAATGCGAGGGGATGCGAGGGGGATGCGAGGGCGCGGAAGAAACGGAAAAGGCGGAGGAGGCCCAGCCCCCTCCGCCATCGCGGCCGGCGCCCCGTTGCCGGGGCGCGCCGTCGTGCGCCTTACTGCTTGCGGGCCATCGAGCCCAGCGCTTCGCCCAGCGACTTGATCGCCGTGGAGAAGGTGTTGTTCAGCATGCTGTATTCCTGGCTGGTGGCCTGGAACTCGGTCATCTTCTGGTTGAAGGTCTCGGCGTTGGCCTTGTCGGTCTCCACGTCGCCGGTCTTCTTGTTCAGCTTGGACATCTCGGCCGACAGACCGACCAGGTGGCTGGCCTTGTCGCCCAGCACCTTGCCCATGGCCTTGGCGATGGCCTGCAGCCAGCCGCCTTCGCCGGAGTCGTCGTCGCCGGTGGCGGTGCGGCGCACCTGCGACAGGACTTCATCGACCAGGCTGCCTTGCAGGTTGGTCTTGAACTTGTCGAAGGCGCCGCCGGCTTCGGACTTCACCGCCGCTTGCAGATCGGCCGAGACGCTGTTGTCGCGCAGGCCGGCCAGCGTCGAGCGCGAGGCGTCCTTGATCTCGTCGCCGATGAACTTCGGCATGCCGTGCTTCTCTTGCAGCTCGTTGACCGCGCCGTTGACGGCGTCGCCGATCGCGTCCTGCAGCAGGTTGCCGACCGCCTGGCCGATCATGGCGCCGATGGGGCCGCCGAAGGCGCCGCCGACCAGACCACCGATGGCGCTCAGCAGACCGCCGCCGCTACCGCCGAGAACGCTGTTCAAAGCTCCAGACATTGCTTCTCTCCTGAATGTCGAGGCCGCGGTCCCGATGTCCGGGACTCGACGACTGCTCTGTTGACCATCACCCGTCGCCCCATGGCGGCCGATGAACTCGAAGCCCGCGCCGCCTGGTCCCGGAGTTCCGGAAGCCTTCGCGGCGCCGACGGAACGCATTTCAGTCCCAAGCGCCCTTCGCCGAAAGTCAGGACCGTCGGCAGTCAGGGCGCGTCCCGACTAGGGTTGTCCGCATTCACGCCGCCATGACGGCGCACCGTGAGGTCCTCGCCGGGCGCGGCGATGCCCTCCGTCCGGCCCTGCCCATCACCGTGCGTGTCGCGGCGCACTTCGCGCGCCCACAGGATGACCTCCGCGATGATGTCGAACAGGTCCGGCGGAATGGCCTCGCCGACCTCGGCCCGCGCGAGCAGGTCGCGCGCCAGCGGCACGTTGCGCACGATGGGCACGCCGGCCTCCTCGGCGGCTGCGCGCATCGCGGCGGCCACCTCGCCCTCGCCCTTGGCCGAGATCGACGGCACCGGACAGCGCTCGCGGTCGTAGTCGATGGCCACCGCGATGTGCGTGGGGTTCACCACCAGCGCGCTGGCCACCCGCGCCGCCTGCGACGAGTTCTGCTGCGACCACTCCGCATGCGCCTGCTTGCGCTGCTGCTTGAGCAGCGGATCGCCCTCGTTGTCCTTGAACTCCTGCTTGATGTCGCGCAGGCTCATGCGCATCTTCTTCGTGAACGAGTGGCGCTGCCACGCGGTGTCCAGCATCGCCACCAGCACGAAGGCGCCGAGCGCCCACGCGCCCAGCCGCCAGGTCGCATCCCAGAGCAGGTCCCCGAAGGCGCGCGCGCCGCCGCCGTCCTGGCGCAGCAGCGCGATCCACTGCGGCAGGCTGTGGCGCACCAGCAGCCATCCGAGTCCGAGCAGCACCGCCGACTTCGCCACGTTCTTGACCAGCTCCATCAGGCTGTCCATCGAGAACATGCGCTTGATCCCCTCGGCGGGGTTGAGGTGCTCGAGCTTGGGCGAGACCTTCTCCATCGCCCACACCGCGCCGACCTGCAGGAAGTCGGTCAGCAGGCCCACCGCCACCACCGGCAGCAGCAGCGCCGCGGTCAGCCAGCCGACGCACTCCAGCGCCGCGCCGCCCAGCGAGCGCGCCACCTGCGCGAAGCCGCCCGCGTCCCAGCCGCGCTCCAGCGCGATGAACAGCAGCTCGTTGAGCGCCCACAGCCGGTCCGCCGCGGGCCGGATCAGCACCGCGAACAGCAGCACCCAGACCAGCAGCGTGACCGTGCTGACCAGGTCGCGGCTCTTGGGCACATCGCCCTTCTTGCGCGCATCGAGCAGGCGTTTCGGGGTGGGTTTCTCGGTCTTGTCGCCACCGCTGTCGGCCATCCTCCCGGGTCCTCCTGGAACTGAGATTGACGCGGAGACAAAGCCCCGCCCCGGTCGCTCGCCAACCGCCGGGCAGGGTCATTCCGCGTGAAAGAGTTCACATTCGACGCAGATTCCATGGGACTTGGATGACCAACCCGTTTCAAACGTAAGCACCTGTTTCTTAGGGGGTGCCTCCCGGCATGCCGCGTTTTGACGCTTGCAACTACGCTTAATGGCAAGCGCCATGCCATCGCGACGCGGTTTGAAACACACCGTTACTTCTAACCGTTGGAGCTATTGGTGAATCGCGCCGGCATCGGAATAGTGCGCCCCGAACAGGGAGAACACGACCGATGCCTTCCACGCAGAACGGTCGGGCCGCAACGCAACGCTTCATCAGCGCTCGGGTGCGCTCGACGATTCCATTTCCACCGCTCCTGACCAGCCTGCTGGCACTGCTGCTGGGCGCCGCGCCGTCCGCGCGGGCGGCCGGCACGGTGCATTGCCAGGTGCCCGACGCCGCGCCGGGGTCAGGGCTTGCGGCGCTCGGGCAAGACCTGGCGCCGGCCAAGTTCAGCCTGGTCGCGCGCTACTGCAGCGGCGCGGCCGCGGCCGAAGCGGCCGCGCCCGTTCAAGCGCCGCGCGCCGCGCAGCTCGAGCTCTACGCGACCGGCTACCGCTCCGGCCGTCTGGCCCCGGAAACGGTCGATGCGCCGCAAACCCCGATGCCATCGATGCTTCCGGCCGCGCGGGTGCCCTTCCCCGCGCCCGCGTTCCCCGCGAAACAAAGCGCCACGCAGCGCATTCTTGCGATGGCGCAAACGTTAAACGCGGCGGCGGAGCGCCATGACATCGACCCCTTGCTGCTGCACGCGATCGCCCATGTCGAGTCGCGCCACAACGCCGCGGCGGTGTCGCCGGCCGGCGCGCGCGGCCTGATGCAGGTGATGCCCGCCACGGCGCGGCGCTTCGGCCTGCGCGATCCGCAGCGCGAGCTGATGGCCGCGCCGCTCAACGTCGAGGTCAGCGCGGCCTACCTCAAGACGCTGCAGGCGCGCTTCGGCAACGACCTGCCGCTGGTGCTGGCCGCCTACAACGCCGGCGAGGGCGCGGTGCAGCGCCACGGCAACCGCATTCCCGACTACCCGGAGACCCGCGACTACGTCGCGCAGGTCCTGCGCGCCTACCGGGCGCTGCGGGAGGTCACCGTCACGAGCCCGGGCGGCGCTGCGCCATGAGCCTGCACGCCTACTTCGATCGCGCCACCGGGAGCCGCGAGGGGCTGCTGTCGCGCTACGTCGACCTGCTGCTGGTGGCCGGCGTGATCGCCATCGTCGCGCTGATGGTGCTGCCGCTGCCGCTGTGGCTGATCGACCTGCTGGTGGCGGCCAACATGGCCTCGGGCGTCCTGCTGCTGCTGGTGGCGATGTACATCGCCGGGCCGATCGAATTCGCGGTCTTCCCCAGCCTGCTGCTGATCACGACGCTGTTCCGGCTGTCGCTGTCGATCGCCACCACGCGCCAGATCCTGCTGCATGCCGACGGCGGCCACATCATCGCCACCTTCGGCAAGCTGGTGGCCGGCGGCAACCTGGTGGTCGGGCTGGTGGTGTTCCTGATCATCACGGTGGTGCAGTTCATCGTGATCGCCAAGGGCGCCGAACGCGTGGCCGAGGTCGCCGCGCGCTTCTCGCTGGACGCGATGCCGGGCAAGCAGCTGTCGATCGACTCGGACCTGCGCTCGGGCCTGATCGACAAGGACGAGGCCAGGCGCAAGCGCCGCCATCTGGAGCTCGAATCCAAGCTGCACGGCAGCCTGGACGGCGCGATGAAGTTCGTGAAGGGCGATGCCATCGCCGGCATCGTCATCATCGCGATCAACCTGATCGGCGGCCTGGCGGTCGGCGTGCTGCAGCAGGACCTGGCGGTGGGACAGGCGCTGCACACCTACTCCATCCTGTCCATCGGCGAAGGCATGGTGGCGCAGATCCCGGCACTGCTGGGCGCGATGGCCGCGGGCCTGATCGTGACCCGCACCGCCGACGAGGACGAGCGCCATCTCGGCGACGCCATCCGCCGCCAGCTCGGCGCCAAGCCGCGCGTGCTGGTGGTCGGCGGCGCGGTGTGCGCGCTGTTCTCGATGGTGCCGGGCTTCCCGGCGCCGGTGTTCCTCTTCCTCGGCCTGCTGATGCTCTCGAGCGGCCTGCTGCTGATGCCGCTCTGGCAGCGCCGCCTGGAGCGCCTGCGCGGCCGGGCCCTGCCCGCCGGCAAGCGCGAGGCACCGCCCGCGATCCAGGAAGCGCCCGCCGCGCAGCTGCCGCCGGCGCTGCCGCTGCTCCTGCTGCTGCCCGCGCCCGCGCTGCGCGGCGACGATGGCCGCGCGCTCGGCGAGGCGCTGGGCCGCATGGTCGCGGACTTCCAGCTGCACCTGGGCGTGCCGCTGCCGCGCATCGCGCTGCATGGCCGGGACGCGAGCCACGGCCAGACCTGGGAGCTGATGGTCTACGAGACCCCGGTCGCCGCCGGCGCGATGCCGCCGGCCTCGGCCGGGCCCTGCGCGCCGCTGCTGGCCGAGGCCATGCGCCAGACGCTGCGCCGCCATGCGCCGCTGTTCGTCGGCATCCAGGAGACGACGGCGATGCTGACCCAGGCCTCGGCCGAGCTGCCCGACGTGGTCAAGGAAGTGCTGCGCGCGCTGCCGATCCAGCGCGTGGCCGAGGTCTTGCGCCGCCTGGTCGCCGAGGAGGTCTCGATCCGCAACCTGCGCGACGTGCTGGAGTCGCTGGCCGAATCGGGCCAGCGAGAGAAGGACGTGCAGACGCTGACCGAGTTCGCGCGCATCGCGCTCAAGCGCCAGACCAGCCACCGGGTCGCGCCCGACGGCGTGCTGCGCTGCCTGATGCTGGCGCCGGCGCTGGAAGAGACGCTGCGCCAGGGCCTGCGCGTGAGCGGCGGCGTGGCGCAGTTGTCCATCGAACCGGCGCTGGCGCAACAGATCGCCGGCGCGCTGCTGTCCGCGCAGGCCGCGCACGGCGCGGCCGCGATCGTCACCGCGGTGGACCTGCGCTGGCACGTGCGCAAGCTGATCGAGGCCGAGGCCTTCGACACGCCGGTGCTGTCCTTCCATGAACTCGTCGCCAGCCTGCGGCTGGAGGTCGTCGAGCGCATCGAACTCCCCGAGCTGCCGATGCTGCGGGCCGCCTGAGCCCCGACCCGAACCGGAATCCGTCCATGATCCTGCCGCGTTCCCCGTCCTCGTCCCGGTCCCTGGACCGCCATGGGCGCTGCGTCCGCCCGCCCCGCCCCGTCATCACGGCGCTGATGGGCGCCATCGCCGCGATGGCCCTGTCCATCGGCCCGGACGCCCGCGCGATGCCCTGGGCCCAGGGCGCGCAGCCGGTGATCGCAACGGCGCGCGAGCAGCCGCTCGGTCCCTTCCTCGAAGGCGTGTTCGCGCAGATCGACTCGCCGGTGTCGCTGAGCCCCAACCTCAGCGGCCAGGTCAGCGGGCGCTTTCGCATGCCGGCGCAGACGCTGTTGCAGGAGATCGCGCGCGCCTACGGGCTGGTGGTCTTCCACGACGGCCTGGTCACGCACATCGCGCCGTCGCGCGAGACCCAGCAGCGCCAGTTTCCGCTCAGCGCGCTGGCCACGCAGCGCACGCTGCGCAATGCCGAGGAACTCAAGCTCACCGACGCCCAGAACACGCTGCGCCGCGGCGCGGACGGCACGCTGGTGGCGCGCGGCCATCCCGCGTTCATCGACATGATCGCGGAGCTCACCCGCGCCAACGACCCGACGCAGCCGGTGTCGGCGGCCGTCGGCGCGGTCGGGCGCGAGGACTTCCGCGTCTTCTACCTGCGCTACGCCTGGGCGCAGGACGTCAGCATGTCGGTGGGCGGCCGGCCCTTCAGCGTGCCGGGCGTCGCGTCGATCCTGCGCACGCTGGTCGGCGCGCCGGGCGGTGGCGCGCAGACCGGTCCGCGCGATCGCGCCAGCACCGTGCCGGGTTTGCGCGGCCAAGGCCTGGCCGCGCAGGCCTCGCCCGCCGGCGTGAATGGGGCGGGTGGCGCGGGTGGGGCGGGCGGCACGCTCGGCTACGCGAGCAGCTACGGCACTTACGGCGGCGGTGGCGGCGACGGCGCCCGCGGCGAGGCCGAACTCGTGCAGGCCGCGATGCAGTACCCCGGCGCGATGCGCGGCCGCGAGCCGCAGGCCGCGGCGCCGGTGGCCCTCGCAGGCCCGCGCATCGAGGCCGATCCGCGCCTGAACGCCATCATCGTGCGCGACCATCCCGACCGCCTCGACCGCTACGGCTCGCTGATCCAGGCGCTGGACATCGAGCCGCAGGCGCTCGAGATCGAGGCCACCGTCATCGACATCAACACCGACCGCATGCGTGAGCTCGGCATCAACTGGCGCTGGTCCAGCCCGGGCGGCAGCGAGTTCCTCTTCGGCAACGGCACCGCCAGCGACCTGAACCTGCGCGGCGGGCGCGACGTGACGCCCTCGGGACGCGGCGGCTTCATCTCGGCGGTGCTGGGCAGCCGCAACAACTTCGTCGCCCGCATCAGCGCGCTGCAGGACGAAGGCGCGGCCAAGGTCGTCTCCAGCCCGCAGGTGCTGACGCTGTCCAACGTCGAGGCCATCTTCGACAGCAGCTCCACCTTCTACGTGCGGGTCGCGGGGCGCGAGCAGGTCGACCTGTTCAACGTCACCGCCGGCACCTCGCTGCGGGTGATGCCCCATGTCTTCACCGATCGCGACCGCACCCGCATCAAGCTGCTGGTGCAGGTCGAGGACGGCAACCTCACGCCGGCCCAGGTCGACCAGATCCCGGTGGTGGAGCGCTCCACCATCCAGACCCAGGCGCTGATCACCGAGGGCGAGAGCCTGCTGATCGGCGGCATGGTGCGCGACAGCAGCGGCAGCGGCGTGAGCAAGGTGCCGGTGCTGGGCGACGTGCCGGTGCTGGGCCACCTGTTCCGCACCGACAAGCAGAACAACAGCCGCATCGAGCGGATGTTCCTGATCACGCCGCGCCTGGCGCCGGCGGGCCGGCCCGCCGGCGACAGCGCGCTGCGCGGCGGCGGCGCGCCCCTTCCGCCCTCGCCCTCGCCCTCGCCTTCGTCCTCGCCTTCGTCCGGCGGCGCGGCGGCCTCGGCGCCCGACGCGCCGGCTTCGGCGGCCACGGGCGCGCCCGCCATCACCAGCCCCGCGCGCGAGCCGGGACGCGTCGACCCCGCGCCGCTGCCGCCGCCAGCGCCAGCGCGCGGCCCCGATGCCGCCTTGCCGGCCGACCTGCGCCGCCCCACCGGGAGCGCCTCATGAACGCGCGACATCCGCAAGCCCGCGCCGACGCCGGCGCCATGGCCCGGGAGCCCGAACTGGCGCCACAGCCGCCGGCCTCGCCGCTCGAACTGCGCGTTCTGGGCGGGCCTCAGGCCGGCGCGGCGATCGCCTGGCCGGAGCCGGGCCGCGCGCTGGTCCTCACGGTGGGCGATGACGCCGAGCACGGCGGCGAGCCCGTCGATCTGCAGTTGCTCGGCGAGGTCCCGGTGCGGCTGCGGCTGCGCGCGCTCGCCCACGGCGCGGCGCGCTGCGAGGTGCTGCGCGGCGAGGTCGCGATGGACGGCGACCTGCATGGTGCGGGATCTCGCTTCGACTGGCCGCGTCAGGTGCCCCTGCAGCTGGGCGATTCGCTCGCGATCGCGTTCGGCGACACGGACGCGCCGATCTGGGCACTGGCCACTGCGGACGGGCCGCCGGGCGCTGCTTCCGGACGCGGCGAGGAGGACCGCGACGGCGCCGGCGGCAACGATCCCGGCGCCATGGACGAGCCGCCGCTGCGCGGCCGCCTGGATGCCTGGCTGGCCGGCAGTGGCGCGGTGCTCGGCGTCGCGGGGCTTGTCTGGTCGCTGCTGGTCACGCTGCCGACCGCGCCGCAGGCGGCGGTCCATCCGGCTCCCGCGCCCGTGGCCATGAGCGTGCAGAAGCCGCAGGACGTGCTGCCGCCGCCACCGGCGCCAAGCGCGCCCGCGCCGGCCGTGGCCGCCGCCAAGCCCGCGCCCGAGCCGGTCCCTCCCGCCGCGCCGATGCTGCCGTCCGCCGGCAACGAGCCCGGCAAGCGCATCGTCACGCTGGTCAGCCAGGGCGCGCTGCCGCATCTGGTCACCGCCGACGGCGGGCGCTACTTCGTCGGCGCGACGCTGCCCAGCGGCCATCGCCTGGCGGCGGTGCTGCCGCAGGCCGTGGTCCTGGAACGCGACGGGCGCGAGACCCGCATCGATTTCTGACGCGCCGGCCGTCTTCACCCATCGGACGCCGGCGCGATTTCCTCCTCCCACCACCAACCAAGGAGCATCCCATGAGCACGATCCAACGCAACTCCCTGCTCGGCGCGGCCACCGGCGGCACCGGCGGCGGCACCGGCAGCTGGTTCGAGGCGATGGCCGACGCCTGGGGCAAGGCCCTGGACGCCAAGGCGGACCAGATCAGCGCCAAGTCCGCGCAGATTGGCGACGCCTCGGCCGACAAGCCCGCCGACATCACCGAGCTGACCGCGATGTCGCTGGAGATGGGCTTCCTGAGCAACTCGTCGCACACGGCGCTGGCCTCGGTCGGCTCCGCGCTCGAAACGATGGCGCGCAAGCAATGAGCACGATCGGCACGCTGGGGCTGCCGGCGCTCGCGGCCAGCCCCCTCCCGCCCTCCGGCGAGACCGGGGCCGCGGCCTCGGGCGCGCGGGCCGGCTACGGCCTGTCGCTGGCGGACATCGGCGGCTTCGAGCAGGCGCTGCTGCGCGCCGAGGGACGCATCGGCGGTACCTCCGGTGCCGCGCGCGTGGCGCCGACCTCCGAGGTCGCCGCGCAACTGTTCAAGCCCTTCGACCACATCAACGCCGAGGCCGAGACCCTGGGCCGCCTGGCCGAGTCGGCCCGCGCCGCGGGCAACGACATGCGCCCCGGCGACGTGGTCCAGCTGACGCTGCGCTGCCAGGAGTTCATGTTCCATTGCCAGCTCACCGCCAACATCGCCAATCGCGGGTCGGACGGGCTGCAGCAACTCTTCCGTCAACAAGGCTGATGCCATGCGCCGACTGCACCGTTCCCCGCGCACCGTCCTGCTGATCGCCGCCACGGCGGCCTTGCTGGCCGCGTGCAAGGACCAGACCCTGTATGGCGACCTCAGCGAGCGGCAGGCCAACGAGGTGGTCGCCGCGCTGCGCGAAGGCGGCATCGCCGCCGAAAAGCTGCGCGAGGACAAGGTCTACGCGGTGCACGTCGGCGCCGATGATTTCCCCGCCGCCGTGCAGCTGATGCGCGCGCAGGGTCTGCCGCGCGAGAGCTACGACTCGCTGGGCCAGGTCTTCAAGCGCGAGGGCTTCGTGTCCACGCCGCTCGAGGAGCGCGCGCGGCTGCTGTACGCGCTGTCGCAGGAGCTCTCCAACACGGTCGCCAGCATCGACGGCGTGGTCGCCGCGCGCGTGCACCTGGTCGTGCCGGAGAAGCACCCGCTGGACGACAAGCCGCAGCCCTCGGCGGCGTCGGTGTTCATCAAGCACCGGCCGGACGTGGATCTGGTGGCGCTGACGCCCAAGATCCGCGCGCTGATCATCAACAGCGTCGAGGGCCTGCCCGCCGACAAGGTGACGGTGGCGCTGTTCCCCGCGCTGCCCGCGCCCGCGCCGGTGCCGGTGGCCAAGCCGGCGGCGGAACTGGCGCTGGCCTCGCCGTGGCTGCCGGCCTCGCTCGCGCTGGGCGGCGCGGCGCTGGTCGGCGCGGCCTGGCTGGTGCGGCAGCGCCGCGCGCGGCCGCGCACCGGCACGCGCGAGCCGGCCCTGATCGTGCGCTCGGAGACGACCCATGGCTGAGATCGCCGTGGCCATCGATGACGGCGGCATGCCGCCACGCGAGCGCCTGCGCCTGCGTCGCGAGCGCCGCGCCCGCATCGCCGAGCGCCTGCGCCGCGGCGCGCCCGTCGCCGCGGCCACGCTGACCTGGGAGGCGCTCGACGGCGCGCCCGATTGGCTGGGGGTCTCGGACGAGGCCCTGCTGCTCTGGCAGCGCCGCGTCGGCGCCGTGTTCTGCGCGCCGGCGCTGCGCCGCTGGATCGACGCCCGCCGCGTGCAGGCGCTGCGCGGCGCCATCGGCGACCCGTTCTATCGCGCGTTGCTGCGTGCCGGCGATCCGCTGCAGGCGGCCGCCATGCCGGCGGGCTTGCCGGATTGGCCGCAGGGACAGGACGATGGCGGGCCGGCCGGTGCGATCGATCCCGCCACCGTCGCGCCCTTGCTCCGCGGCTGCGGCGCCGCGGTGCTGGTCTGCACGCTGCCGCATGGCGCGCTGCGCCATGCGGTCAGTCAGATGCTGGCCCCGCTCGCGGAACTCATGATGCCGGCGCCGCATGCCCTGGCCCTCGCGGAGCGTGCGCTGCAGCTCGGCACGGTGGCGCCGGCCGCCGCGCTGTCCGTCGCGGGTCACGCGCAGTCCGCCACCGAAGGGAGCGCCGCATGAGCTACCTGCTCTGGCATGGCGGCGATCCCTCGCTCGCGAGCCCGCGGCGTCTGTTCTCGCCGGACGAGGTCGTCGCCTTCGACGAGGTGCACCAGCTCTGCGCGGCGCTGGCCGAGGAGCGCGCCGGACTCGCGCGCGATGCGCGGCGCGCGCGTGAGGAAGCGCGAGCCGCGGGCCTGGCGCAAGGGCTGGCGGAAGGCCGCGCGGCCGGACTGGCCGAAGCCGCGCGCGCCTCGGCCGCGGTGCTCGCCGCCGCGCAGCGGGCCATCACCGAGGCGCGGGACGCCGGCCGCGATGAACTCGCGATGCTCGCGTTGCAGATCGCGCGCAAGCTGCTCGGCCAGCTGCCGGCAGCCGAGCGCCTGGTGCGCCTGGCGCAGGAAGCCGCGCGGCAGTCGCTGCCCGGTGGCGGCGCGCTGGTGCTGCGCGTCCATCCCGCTCACGAGGACGAGGTGCGCGCCGTGCTCGCCGCGATGACGGCGCCGGACGCCGGCGCGCCGGGCGGCGCCGGTGCGCACTGGTCGGTGCAAGGCGACGCCGCCCTGCCGTTCGAGGCCTGCCGGCTGAGCGGCGCCAGCGGCGATGCGGACGCGACGCTCGACGTGCAAATCGACCGGCTCGCGCGCGGCTGGGGCTTGAAATGATCGACACCCCCTCCCCCGCCGCCGCGCGCCTGCTCCAGACGCTGCAGCATGCGCAGCCGCTCGAGGAGCGCGGCCGCGTGGTGCAGGCCGTCGGCACGCTGCTGCGCGCGCGCGGCCTGCGCGCCCGGATCGGCCAGATCTGCCACATCGTCGATCCCTCGCGGGACAGCGGCCCGGATCACCCGATGGCCGAAGGCCTGCTGCGCGCCGAGGTGGTCGGCTATGCCGATGGCGAGCTGCTGCTCGCGCCCTTCAGTCCGCTGCAGGACCTCCCCGTCGGCGCGCTCGTGATCGCTGAGGAATCCCGCGCGACCGTGCCCTGCGACGAGGCGCTGCTCGGCCGCGTGCTCGACGGGCTCGGCGCGCCGATCGATGGCCGGCCGCTGCCGCCATGCGAGCGCGCGCCGCTCCATCGCGACGCGCCGCATCCGCTGTCGCGCCGCCCCGTCGAACAGCCTTTTTCCACCGGCGTGCGCGCGATCGACGCCACGCTGACCGTCGGCGAAGGCCAGCGCGTCGGTGTGTTCGCGATGGCCGGCGGCGGCAAGTCGACGCTGCTGGGCATGCTGGCCCGGCACGCGCAGGCCGACGTCAACGTGATCGCGCTGATCGGCGAGCGTGGCCGCGAGGTGCGCGAGTTCATCGACGACGCGCTGGGCCCGCAAGGGCTGGCGCGTTCCGTGGTGGTGGTGTCGACCTCCGAGCGCCCCGCGCTGGAGCGCGCCCGCGCCGCCGTGGTCGCGACCGCGATCGCGGAGGGATTCCGCGCGCGCGGCCGGCGCGTGCTGCTGATGATGGACTCGGTCACGCGACATGCCCGCGCGCTGCGCGAGCTCGGTCTGTCGGCCGGCGAGCCGCCCGTGCGGCGCGGCTATCCGCCCTCGGTCTTCGCGGAGCTGCCGCGCCTGTTCGAACGCGCCGGCAACGACGCGCACGGCTCGATCACGGCGTTCTACACCGTGCTCGCCGAGGACGAGTCCGGCGAGGACCCGATCGCCGAGGAGGTGCGCTCGCTGCTGGACGGTCACGTGCAGTTGTCGCGCAAGCTGGCGCAAGCGCAGCACTATCCGGCGATCGACGTGCTGGACAGCGCAAGCCGCGTGTTCTCGCGCGTCACCGACGCCGAGCACCAGCGCGCCGCGGGCCGGCTGCGCGCGCTGCTGGCGCGCCACGCGGACGTGGAGTTCCTGCTGCGCGTGGGCGAGTACCGGGCCGGCAGCGATCCGCTCGCCGACGAGGCCATCGAGCGCCTGCCCCGGCTGCACGCGCTGCTGCGCCAGCCGCCGCACGAGCACACCGCGTGGGCCGACTGCCGCCGCGCGCTGCTGGAGGCGCTGGCATGAGCGCGCCGTTCGGCGCCCTGCCCGGCCTGGCCGACCTGGGCCGCGGCCTCGACCGGGCCGACGCGCGCCAGCTGCTGCGGCTGCGCGAGCTGCAGTTGCGACGCGCGCGCAGCGCGGTGGCCGAGGCCAGCGACCACGTGAGCCGGGCGCAGCAGGCGCTGGACCATCGGCAGGCGCGGGTGACGCGCACGCGCGCCGCGCGCGCCGAGCTGCTCACCGACATCGCCGGCCGGCTCGCCGCGCGGCTGCCGCAATGGGCGCCCTGGGCCTCGGCACATCGCGCCTGGCTGGACGACCAACTCGAGCGCGAGGAGTACGCCTTGATCAATGACGAACGGGTGCTGGAGCAAGCGCAGGACCGGCTCGCCGAACGCCGGCGCGAATTGGCGCGCTGCGAGCATCGCGAGTCGCTCGCCGCGGCGCTGCTCGACCAACAGCGCCGCCATCGCGCCCGCGGCGAGGAGCGCCGTCAGGACGCGGAGCGCGAGGACCGCGCCACGGGAGACCGCGCATGGTGACCGGCCCTGGAGCCGCGGCGGGAGCGAAGGCGGCGGCGTTGACGGCGCGACGGGAGCCGGGCTCGCGCGAAACGCTCGAACTGGCCGCGATGCCGATGGCTGCGGCGTTCCGGCTGCGCTTGCGCGACGAGGACGCCACGCGGGACGGGCACGCCGCGGCGGGCGCATCCGCCGACGCGCTGGCCGTTCCGATCCCGCTGATCGCGGCGCCGGCGCCGCAGCGGCTCGACGCCCCGGCGGCAGTGGCGCCGCCGGCACCCCCGTCCGCGCCACCCGCGCCGAGCCCCACGCTGCTCGCGCTCGCTCGCGAACCTGGCGCCTTGCCGCGCCAGTGGCAGCTCGAGATCAGCGCCCATGCCCACGCCGCGCCCTTGACATTGAACGCGCAGCGCCAGCCCGCAGGGGCCGGCTTGCTCGCGGGCGGCGGCGTGCAGGCGACCTGGTCCGTACAGGTGGGCCTGCCCGCGAACGCGATGCCCACGAGCCTCCGCGGGATGGCGCCCGGGGCGGCCGCTGCGATCCCGCCCAGCGCGATGCCGGCAATCACCGCCGCGCAGTTCGATCGACTTGCCGCGCGGCTCGCCCGCCATGGCGTGACGGCGGGATCGCTGCAGGTCTCGATCGACGCGCCTCGTTCCACCATCGGCCGCCGCCATGGCGACCCCTTCGATGAAAGGTCCGACGATGACGCTACCGCTGACCGCCGCTGAGGCTTGCGCGCCGGCATCGGCGCCCCGCCTGCCCGATGCGCCGCCCGCGCCCTGGCTGCGCGGCGAGCGGCTGCGGCTGCGCGAGTTCTGCGCCGAGGACCTCGCCGACCTGATGCGCATGCATGCCGACCGGCGGCTGCGCGCGCACCTGCTCGATGACCAGCCGCTCGACAAGACACTGACCGCCGTGCAGTTCCTGGTCCACGTCAGCCGCGTCTACCGCCGCCACGAAGGCCTGGGCATCTGGCACGCCTCGGCCGGTGGCGGCGACGACGCGGCGCCGCGCTTCATCGGCTGGTTCAACCTGATGCCGCTGCCCGCGCGCGGCGACGGCGCCATCGAGCTCGGCAGCCGGCTGGTGCCCGGCGCCTGGGGCGGCGCGCTCGCGATGGAAGGCGGCGAACTGCTGCTCGACCATGCGTTCGACCGCTTGCGCCTGCCCCGCGTGTGGGCCACCTGCGATCCGGACAACCGCTCGGCGCGCGCCTGCCTGGCGGCGCTCGGCTTTCAGGAGCAAGGGCTGGACGATTACGACGGCCGCCCCGGCGTGTATGCATTCGTCGAGCGCGCGCACTGGAGCGGCTGGCGCCGCCTTCCGCGCCGCGAGCGCCTGCGCGCCGCGCGGGCGGCTCGTCAGGACGCCGACGAGGCGCATGCAACCCATGCAACCCATGCGGCTCATGCAGCTCATGCAGCTCATGCGCACCGTGCGCCCGATGGGCCCAATGGATGCGCCACGCGCGTGGAGGCGAGCCCATGAACGGCTCCCCCTTGGGCATCCCGGCCATCGGCGCCTCGGAGGCGATGGGCGGTGGCGCGATGGCGCTCTGGCGCCAGGCACAGGCGCAGATGGCGCAGCAGGCGGCGCAGATCGCGCCGCCTTCCGAAGCGCGCGAGGAGGCCGCGCAACCGGCCCTGCCCGCCTCCGCGGTCTCCCAGCAGCCGGCGACGCCGATGCGTCTGAGCGAGCTGCGCCTGGATGCGACGCATCTGGCGATGACGCTGCCGCCGCGGCCCGATGCCTCGGCGGACGCCGAGGGGCGCTGGCATTTCCGCGACGGCGGGCGGCACCGCGCGTCCGAGGACGACTTCATGCCGCCCGACGACCGCTCCTCGTGCTGGGGCCACGAGATGGTCGACTCGCCGCCGGAGCACTGGCTCGCGGCGCTCGCGCGGCGATGGGCGCGCGCCGAATCGCTCGCCGCGCTTCGCGGGCTGCAGCTGGCGCGCACGCAGTGGGCCTGCGGCCGGCGCGTGCTGCTGGTCTGCGGTACGCGGCAGGCCAGTGCCGCCCCCGGCACCGTCACCGAGGTGCCCGCCTGGGCCGCGCTGCTGATGGGCCGCGCCGGTGCGGGCGGACTCGCGCTCGACGGCATGCGCTGGCCGGTGCGCCTGATGTGGACGGCCGAGCCGCCCGCCGCCTCGCGCTGGTTCTGCTCGCGCATGGTCAAGGAAGCCGCGCCGGGCCAGTCCTGGCAGTTGATCCCCAGCCTCGAACCGGGCGAGACCCGCGCCGCCACCGCGCTGCAGATCGGGCCGGGTCTGGCGGTCGAGCGCCGTTGGTCCGAACTCGGCGTGCGGCTCGACGGCGGCAATGCGTTCCGCGCCGCGCTCGGTCCGCAGTGGAGCCTGTGGCTGATGGCCACGCGTGGCTGCTGGATGGATGACTGATGCCGGAGGCCCGATGAGCGATCTCTCCCTTCCCGCCCGCGGCGTCCCGCCGTCCGCCAACATGCCGGACGCCATATCTGACGCCGTCTCTGACGCCAAGTCGGACGCCATGTCTGACGCCATGTCTGACGCCAAGCCGGAGGCCATGACGGCCGAGGACTGGCTCGATCTGATGGACGAGCCCGCACTGCTGCTCGCCGAGGGCGCCCCGCCGCGCGCCTCGGCCGCGTGGCGCCGGGCCTGCCCGGAACACGCCTGCCCATCGGCGATCGAGGCGCTCGAGCCCGTCTTGCCGGGCCTATGCGCCGCGCTCGCGAGCGTCAACGAAGGCGCTGAAGATGGCCCGGACGTCAGCCTGACCACCGCCATGACACCGCTCCCGCTGGGCGCCGACGCGGCCTGGGAGGCGCGCGCGCGGCGCTTGCCCGACGGCCGCCTGCTGGTGCGGCTGCGCGACCGCCGCGAACGCGTGCAGGCGCTGCAGCGCCAGCTCGACGACCGCGAGCAGTTGCTGTTCACCTCGCGCGTGATCTCGGTGGGCGAGATGGCAACCACGCTCGCGCATGAGCTCAACCAGCCGATCGGCGCGGCCAGCAACCTGATGCGCGGCCTGCGCATGCGCCTGTCGCGCCGGACCGGATCCGCCGCGATGACGCCGCAGGAGGCCGCGGCGCTCGATCAGTCGATCGAGCAGTTGATGTTTGCGTCGCGCGTCATCGCTCGCGTGCGCGAGTTCACCCACTCGCGCCGTCCGCGCCAGCAACTGATCGATCTGGCGGCGCTCGCGCGTGAGTCGGCCGCGCTGCTCGACTGGGATCTTCAACGCGGCGAGGTGCGGCTGCGCCTGGAACTGCCGCCAGCGCCGGTCCAGGTGCGCGGCGACGCGACGATGCTGCAGCAGGTGCTGGTGAACCTGATGCGCAATGCGCTCGACGCGATGCGCCAGTCGCCGCCGCGTCAACCGCTGCTCGCCGTGACGCTGAGCCACGACGCCGGCGCGAGCGACGCCACGCTCACGGTTCGCGACAACGGCTGCGGCCTGTCCGACGACGCGGAGAGCCGCCTGTTCGTGCCGTTCAACTCGACCAAGCCCTCGGGCATGGGCGTGGGGCTGGCGATCTGCCGGTCCTTCGTCGAGCTGCACCAGGGCCGGCTCTGGTTCAGCCGCAACGACGACCGCGGCTGCAGCTTCCACGTCGACCTGCCGGTGGCCGCGGCCAGCGGCGAGGGGCAGGTCGACACCGCCAGCACCACGATGAACACGACAGCAAGGGAGATGTCCGCATGAGCGCGACCACTGCGAGCCCCGCCGCCGGCCAGACGCCGGCCCAGATCTACCTGGTGGACGACAACGCGGACTTCCGCGCGTCGGCGCTGTTCTGGCTGGATGCCGCCGGCTACGACGTGCTGTCGCTCGGCGATCCGGCCGAGGCGCTGGCCGCGATGGCGGCGCATCCGCCCGGCCGGCCCGGCTGCGTGCTGATGGACGTGCGCATGCCCGAGGTCTCCGGACTCGACCTGCACGACCGCATGGCGCAGCAGGGGCTGCGGCTGCCCGTGGTCTACATGAGCGGCCATGCCGACGTGGCGCTCGCGGTGAAGGCGATGCGCAAGGGCGCGATCAGCTTCCTCGAGAAGCCGCTGGACGAGTCCGCGCTGCTGGAGGCGCTGGAAGCGGCGTTCAGCCGCCCGGCCTCCGGCGCTGCGCCGCGGGCGGCCGCGCCGGACGGCGACGACGCCGATGCCGCCACGCTGGCGGCGCAGCAGGAGTTCCGCCGCCGCGAGGCCTCGCTGGCCCCGCGCGAGCGCGAGGTGCTCGCGCTGGTCATCCAGGGCATCTACAACAAGAACATCGCGGACCGCATGAACCTGTCGGTCAAGACCATCGAGCTCTACCGCGCTCGCGGCATGGGGAAGATGGGCGCGAAATCAGTCGCGGAACTGACCCGGATGATGGTCAGCCGGCAGGCATGAGCGCGCTGCTCCAGCGCGGGGCCGCGCCAGCGGCCCGGGCCGGCTTCGAGCTGATCGCCTGGGCGGACGGCGTGCCGGTGCGCCTGTCGTGGGGCGACGCGGTCGGCGACGCGACCGGCGCTGCCGTGGCGCTGCGGGACGATGCCGCCTGGATCTCGGCGCTCGAGGACTGGCTTGCGCCGGAGGACGGTCTCGACTGGCGCCCGTTCAAGGCCGGCGAGCACGAGGCCTGGAACGATTGGATTCCTGCGACGGTTGCCGGGCAAGGCCGTGCGCCGCGACTGGCGATGCCCTGGCGGACGCTGCGTGGCCTGCCCGCGCCGCCCGAAGTCCTTGGCTTGCTCTGGCCCTCGCTCGAGGCCGAGTTGCTGCTGACGCGGCAGCCGCTGCCGCTGGAAGGGCTCGAGGGGCTCGTGGCCGGCAGCGTGCTGTTGATGGAGGCGAGCTTCGCGCGGCCATGGCCCGTCACGCTGCGCCGTCTGGGCGATGTCCATGACGATGGCGGCGAGGGCGACGATGCCGGCGTGCTTGAAGTCCGCATGACGCTGCCCGATCCGCTGCCCGTGCCGGTACTCGCCGGCTGGAGCGGGCATCCGCGCCGGGACACGCCGCCCGTGCTGGACGGCCCGCTGCACCTGCATCTGCGCTCGCACCCAGGCCCGCACCGGCGCGGCGCGGCTGACACGTGGCTGGCCGAGGGCCAGGCTTTGCCCTGGGGTCTCGGCCACGCGCTGCGCGTCACCCGGGCCGCCACTGTGCCGGAGCTTTCTCCTTCGCCCTCGACCGCCGCGCCGCGGCCCTGATCCCTCGCCATGGACCTGACCACCTTCTCGCCGGCCTCGGCGCTGCTGACCGTCGTCCTGCTGGCGCTGGCCCCGTTCGTCGCAGTGATGGTGACCTCCTTCACCAAGCTGGTTGTCGTCTTCGGCCTGCTGCGCAACGCGCTCGCGCTGCAGCAGACCCCGCCCAACATCGTGCTCAACGGCCTGGCGCTGGTGCTCAGCCTCTACGTCATGTATCCGGTGGGCGTGCAGATGCAGCAGCGGCTGGGCGAGCAGAAGATCGGCAACTCTGCGCAGGCCATGCTGTCCGCGGCCGACACCGCCAAGGAGCCGCTGCGCGAGTTCCTGATCCGCCACACGCGGCCGGTGGAGCGCGCCTTCTTCCTGAAGACCGCGCGCAATGCGCTGGATGCGGCCTCGGCCGATCTGCTCAGCGATCGCGACTTCATCGTCATCGTCCCCGCCTTCACGGTGAGCGAGCTGTCGGTCGCGTTCGAGATCGGCTTCCTGATCTTCCTGCCCTTCCTCGTCATCGACCTGGTCATCGCCAACATCCTGATGGCGATGGGCATGCAGATGCTCTCGCCCACCACCGTCTCGCTGCCGTTCAAGCTGCTGCTGTTCGTGCTGATCGACGGCTGGGTGAAGCTGGTCCATGGCCTGGTGCTGACCTACCACTGATCCCCGGACACCCCGATGCCATCGATGCCGCGCCCGCCCCGCCCCGCCGCCGCGAGGTCCCTGCCATGAACGCCGAAGTCATCCAGCTGACGCAGCAGGCGCTGTGGTTCGTGCTGCTGCTGTCGGCGCCGCCGATCATCCTGGCGGCCATCGTCGGGCTGCTGGTGGCCTTCGTGCAGGCGGCCACGCAGCTGCAGGAACAGACGCTGCCCTACCTGCTGAAGTTCGTGGCGATCGTGATCACGCTGTTCGTGACCGCCTCGCTGCTGGGCGGCGGGCTGTACCAGTTCGCCGACCGCGTGTTCAGCGACTTCGCCAGCCTGGTGACGCGGCACTAGCCGCGCCATGTCCCGAGCGGTCCTGGCGATGCAGCCCTCCGATTTCCTCGGCGCCTTGTCGCTCACGCAGGCGCTGCTGCTGTGGGGGCTGTGCGCGGCCCGCATCATCGGCGCCTTCCTGCTGCTGCCGCTGTTCACGCAGGACGTGGTGCCGCCGCTGGTGCGCAACGCCATCTTCATGAGCCTGGCCGCGCTCGCGCTGGCATTGCAGGGCCCGGCGCTGCTGCACGCCGCAGTCCCCTGGGACGATGCCTGGGCGATGCTGCTGCGCTTTGGCCGCGAGGTCGTGATCGGCGTGGCCATCGGCTTCTTCTGGGCGGTGCTGCTGTGGGCCTTCGAGGCCGCCGGCCAGATCATCGACACCAAGGTCGGCGCGACGATGGCGCAGATCGTCGACCCGCTGGGCGGCCATCAGACCTCGCTGACCGGGGCGCTGCTGTCGCGGTTGGCGGGCTGGGTGTTCATGAGCTGCGGCGGCTTCATGCTGATGGTGGGCAGCCTGCTTGACAGCTACGCGATGTGGCCGCTGTCGACGCCGTCGCTGTCGCTGTTGCCGCGCGGCCAGTTGCTGTTCGAGACCGCCTTCGGCCAGTTGATGCTGCTGGCGCTGATCGTCGCGGCGCCGGCGCTGCTGTTGTCCTGGGTGATGGACCTGTCGCTGGGCCTGGTGAACCGCTTCGCGCCGCAGCTGAATCTGTCCTCGATCGCGAGCTCGCTGAAGATGATCGCCGTCATGTGGCTGCTGTGGGTCCAGGTCGCCTTCCTCGCGGACCTGCTCGCCGGCCGGCTGCTCGGCCAACCGCAGGTGCTGCGGCATCTGCTGGAGCGGATGTTCCAGTAGCCGCCCCGCCGCTTCGCCACGTCGATGAGAATTGCTCGCATTTGAGATAGAGTCGCATCTGGCTCGCCGGACGGCTGTCCGCGGCCCCTCCTTTCAGGTGGCGCGATCCCCCGCCCCGCCGCCCGACTCCCCCTCGGAACCCTCGATGAAGCAGCAATTCCTGATGACCGCCTGCGCGCTGGCGGCGTCCCTCGCGATGGGCGGCACCGCGCTGGCCCAATCCACGTCCGCCTCTGCCACCGCCTCCGCGCCATCCCAGGCGCAGGACAACGCGCTCGAGAAGATCGTCGTCACCGGCAAGCGCGCCAACCGTGTCTCCAAGGGCGCCACCGGCCTGCCGATGGACATCAAGGACACGCCCCAGACGATCAGCTCGATCGATCAGGACGACATGGCCAACTTCGGCCTGAGCGGCAGCAACGAGGCGCTTGCGCTGGCCACCGGCATCAACGTCGACCAGTACGAGACCAACCGCGCGACCTTCAACGCGCGCGGCTTCGAGATCCAGCTGACGCAGGTCGACGGCCTGGGCATGACCAACGCCTGGGGCACCGTCGTCGGGCGCGAGGACACCTTCCTGTTCGAGCGCATCGAGCTGATCCGCGGCGCCAACGGGCTGCTGACCGGCGTGGGCAATTCGTCCGGCACGATCAACTACATCCGCAAGCGGCCGAAGAACGAGGACGGCGGCGAGTTCAACGTCACGCTGGGCTCCTACGGCCTCAAGCGCGCGGCGCTGGACTACAACAAGGTCCTGACGCAGGACGGCAGCTGGGCCGGCCGCTTCGTCGTGGCGCAGGAGGACAAGGACTCCTACCTGCGCGACCTGCATGACAAGCGCAGCTCGGTTTACGGCGTCGTCGACGGCCAGATCGGCGCACGCGGCGTGCTGACGCTCGGCGTGACCGCGGTCGACGCGAAACAGGACTCGCCGATGTGGGGCTCGCTGACGCTGCGCCGCAGCGACGGCTCGCAGGCGGACTTCCCGCGCGGCTCGTCGACCTCGCAGAACTGGACCTACTGGAACACCAGGTCCTACAGCGCCTTCGCGGAGTACACGCACCAGTTGAGCAAGGACTGGGAAGCCAAGCTCACCTACAACTTCCGCCACAGCAACGAGGCGGCGCGGCTGTTCTACGCCTCGTCCGGCGTGCTCGACCCGGTCTACAAGACCGGCGTGCTGAACCCCGACGACACCGGCCTGAGCGGCTGGCCGTACCGCAGCCTGGGCAGCGGCGACAACCACGTCTTCGATGCCAACCTGAACGGCAAGTTCTCGGCGCTGGGCCGCGAGCACACGCTGCTGGCGGGCCTGAGCCAGTCGCGTCAGAAGACCGCCACCGACACCTATGCGGCGCTGACGCACACCTCGGATCCGCTGCCCGCCTTCCCCTACGGCGGCGACGTCTACACCGAGCCGGACTGGGGCCCGCGCACGCCGTCCACGCGCGGCGAGCAGACGCTGACGCGCTTCTACGCCGCCTCGCGCCTGACGCTGACCGACGCGCTGCACGCCGTGCTGGGCGTCAACGCGGTCAAGCTCGAGCGCAGCGGCCAGTCCATCTACGGCAACGCGGCGAGCAACGTCAGCTATCCCGACACGAAGAAGACCACGCCCTATGTCGGCCTGACCTACGACTTCACGCCCGAGCTGCTCGGCTACGTGTCGTACTCGGACATCTTCCAGAACCAGGACCAGACCGACGCCCAGGGCCGCTACCTCGCGCCGATGAAGGGCGTGAATGCCGAAGCCGGCCTCAAGGCCGAGTGGCTGAACCGGCAGCTGCTGACCACCGCCGCCGTGTTCACCGCGAAGCAGGAAGGCCTGGCCACGCTGGGCGGCACGGTCGAGGACCCGAACAGCCCCTTCTACAACCAGAGCTGGTACTTCCCGCAGGACGTGAAGTCCAAGGGCTTCGAGCTCGAGGCAACGGGCCGCGTCGCCCGGGACACCAGGCTCACCGTCGGCTACACGCGGCTGATCCTGACCGGCGCGAACGGCCAGGACGTCTACGAGTGGGTGCCGCGCCACACGCTGAACCTGCGCGTCGACACGCGCGTGCCCGCGCTGCCCGCGCTGCGGCTGGGCGTCGGCGGCCGTTGGCAGTCGCAGGTGAGCAAGCTCGGCGGCGCGAAGCAAGGCGCGTATGTCGTCGCCAACGCTTTCGCGTCCTATGAGCTGACGCGGGCCGCGACGCTGCGCGTGAACGTCAACAACCTGTTCGACAAGAAGTACGTGGCCGGGCTGGCCTATGGCGCGATCTACGGCGCGCCGCGCAACTTCGGCGTCTCGCTCGACTACAAGCTCTGAGCATCGCCCGGCCGCTCGCGGCGAGCGCGTATAACGCGGCGTGTTCCTCGACCGCCAGACGCCCTTTGCATGACGTCCACGAATCGCGAGCCCGCCTCCTGCCAGCAGACTGACCACACCGTGCGTTACGGCGGCGGCACCATCCACGCGCGGTGCTGGACGCCGGCATCGAGCCCGTCGGGCTCCTCGGACGACGAGGGCCTCGCTCCGATCGTGCTGATGCACGATTCGCTCGGCGCGGTGAGCCTGTGGCGCGGACTGCCGCAGGCGCTCGCGATCGCCACCGGGCGGCGGGTCGTCGCCTACGACCGGCTGGGCTTCGGCGAGTCGAGCGCGATCGCCGCCCTGCCCGATCCCGGCTTCATCGCGGCCGAGGCGCGCGGTGGGTTTTCCGCGGTGGTGGACCAGCTCGGCATCGAGCGCTTCGTCGTGATGGGGCACAGCGTCGGCGGCGGGATGTCGATCGAGATCGCCGCCCAGTGGCCCGGCCGCTGCGATGCGCTGATCACCATCGCCGCGCAGACCTTCCTCGAGGAGCGCACGCTGGCCGGCGTGCGCGCGTCACGCGAGGACTTCCGTGCGCCGGGGCAGATCGACCGGCTGCGCCGCTATCACGGCGACAAGGCGCCGTGGGTGCTGAACGCCTGGACCGAGCGCTGGCTCGCGCCCGACTTCGCCGGCTGGTCGCTCCGCGCGGTGCTGCCGTGCGTCGCGTGCCCGGTGCTGACGATTCACGGCGAGCTCGATGAATACGGCAGTCCCGCGCACCAGGACCTGATCGCGGCACTCGTGGCGGGGCCGGTCACCCGGCTGACGATGGCCGGCCTGGGCCATGGCCCGCATCGCGAGGCGCAGGCCGAGGTGATCGATGCGATCGCGGCGTTCCTCGCGCATCCGCGCTGACGAGGTTCGCCCCAGACGCCGGCGAGCGCCCCACGCCCGGACCGGTCAGCCCTCGTCGAGCCCCTGCTTCAGCTTCACCGCCGCCGCGACGATCTTCGCGCCGCTGCCGGTCGACAGCACCGCGAGGAAGTCCAGCACGTGGCCGAGCTTCTCGATCCGCTGCTTCCAACCGTCGATCCGCGCGATCACGCCCTGCGCGTACGCCGTCGCCGCGTTGATATGGGCCGCGGTGACCTGGGCTTCGCCAGCGATCAGGTCGATCTGGGCGCCGACCAGCGCCAGCGCCTGATCGAGCAGGTCCTGCTGCAACCGCGCCGCGGCCTGGGCCTGCTCGACGTCCGTGGCGCTCGCCACCACGGCGTCCAGTTCCCCGGCCCACTGACGCAGGCAATCGATCGAGTCCTGGAGCCCCGCTCCGCTGATCGCGACCCCGTCGGTCGCGCTGGGCAATGCCTCATCGGCCATCTGTCGTCTCCCTCGTCGCTGTTGATTCGATGCCGGGCGCCTCGGCCTCACGAGCCCGAGCCCTGCCCCTTGATCCCGGCGGCTTGACGCGCCGCCTGCAGCTTCACGCGCAAGGCCTTGAGCCGTTCGAGCAGCACCGCCGGTTCGATCTTCAGCGCATCGGACTCGAAGACATCGAGCGTCTGCTGCCAGGCATCGATGGCCTCGGCAATGCGGCGCGGTACTTCCGGATCCGCACCTTCGGCGCGCGACCTCAGCAGCGCGGCATGCCGGCCGAGTTCGCGCCGCAGTTCGGCGGTTCGGATCGGTTCGGCCGCGCGCAGCGCGGGCCCGTTCAGCAACTTGCCGCTCTGCTCGCCGCGCTGCTGCAGGATCGCCGCGAAGTTGCGGTACGGCGGCTGCGCGCGGCCGGGTGGCGCGTCCGCCGAGGCGACGAAGAAGGACTTCAGCAACTGGCCGGTGACGCGCAGGTCGGGCACCTGCCGGACCATCTCGGCGATGCCCTCGGCCCGCTTGCGCTCCGTGGCGATGCGCAGCAGCGCCTGGGCCAGCTTCGTCAGCGCGCCGGCCTCGCGATCGCTCACCAGCGCGCGGCCTTCCTTGTCCTTCAGGCCCTGAAGTTTCTGGCCGAGCCCGTCGAGGTCCGGCGAGAGATCGAACGTCTTGTCGTCGGCCAGTGCGGCGAGCGCCTGCGCATAGCCGTCGAGCACCGTGACGGTCGCATCGGCCAGCCGCCCCTGCGCCGCCTGGTACTGGCGGCAGGCCTCGAGCGGGCGCTCGTCATCGCGGTTCGCGGTGACGATGTCCAGTTCGCCCTGCCAGACGCACAGGGCGTCGAGCTGCGTGAACTCGGTCTTGACGATGCCTGTCAGCGAGCTCGTCTGCGCGGCGAAGGACGACGCGGCTTGATAGTTCGCGCAGCCTTGGAACAGCGTCAGCCCGAGTCCGGCCGCGCACAGCGCCCCCCAGGGCTTCCAGCGTGCGAGGGCGGTGCGCATGGCATCGGCGTGCCGGTCGATCGGAACGGTCGTCATCGGTGGTCTCCTCCCGCGACGATTCTCTCCATCGGCCCGCATGCGTGGCAGATCACAGGTGCGCTCGCCCCCCGCCTTCAGGGTCCCCTGAATGCGTCACGGCCTCCCCCGCAGTGGGGAGGCGCTCAGGAACACGGGAGGAAGCGGCTCGGCGGGCCCGGGTCGCGGATCAGTTGCACCAGGTGCTTCGCGCGTGACACGGCGACGTAGAAGCGATGGCGCTCGTCCTCGTCGTCGCCATCGAACTGGCCCTGGTTCAAGCCGGGGATGAGCACGTGTTCGTACTCCAGCCCCTTGGACTGCTCGATCGTCGACAGCACGAGGCGTTGCCGCGCGCTCCAGTCCTGCTGCTGACGCTCCTCCTGGGCCCGGATGACGCGCAGCATCTCGGTGATCGACAGGAAGTTCTCGCGCTCCACGAGGCGCTCCAGCGCCAGCAGCGACGCCGCGGCGCCGCGGATCGCCTCGGCCTTCACCAGCACGTGCTCCGCGAGCCGGGCCATGCGCAGCGCCTTCAGCGCCGGCACCAGGTCCGGCACCCGGTCGCCGCGCGCGATGTTCATGGCTTCCCGCACGCAGGCGGCCGCCTGCGCGCGCGGCGTGCGGGCGAGCAGGTCCTCGAGCATGAAGTCCAGGAACGCGCCCGCAGGCGCGTTGATGATCTTGGCCATCGTGTCCGGGTCGTCGCCGCCGCCCGCCAGTGGCAGTGCGCCGCCGATGAACTCCCAGGCCGCCAGCTTCGCCGCCCGGAACGAGGCCTCGGTGAACGCGTCGCGGCTGCCCACCGCGGCCGCCAGCAACAGACGCACGAAGAGCATCTCCGGCCGGCTGGTGTAGCTCGCGAAGCCGGCGGTCTCGTAGTCGACGCCGGCGTTGAGCAGGCCGTATTCCAGGTCGAGCGCGGCACTCGGGTGACGCAGCAGGACGGCCACTTCGCTCAGCGGCGCCTTGGCGGCCTGGCGCTCGTCGCGCACACGGCGCAGGTGCTGGACCAGCGCCTGCGTGCTGTCGAGCTGCAGGACCTCGAGCCGCCCACCCCGCTCGGGGTGGGACGGATACGGCTTGCGCGCGAACACTTCCAGCGCCTGCGCGATGCCGGGCCCGAAGCGCTGCGCGTGCGTCAGCGTCATCCGCTCGGCGCGGCCGAACTCGATGTGGAAGCCGGCACGCAGGAAGTACGAGTCCGCGCCGCTCTCGGCGTGGATGACCTGGTCGACGTCGCCGACGCCAGTGAAGGGCAGCTCCGGATACAGCGACAGCAGTTCGCGCAGCACCGTGGCCATGGCCCAGTTCATGTCGTGGAACTCGTCGACGACGACCGCGTGCAGCGGGCCGACGCGCAGCGGATGGTTCTCGTAGGAGAAGACGGGATCGGCGGCGCTGAGCGCGCACGCCATGTCGTAGGTCGCGTCGCCCGGCGTGCGGAAGCGCACCTCGTCGCGTCCCGGGCCGCCGCCGAGGCGATCGGCCTCATAGGCCTGGAAGATGGCGAGGGTCGTGAAGTCGAATCCGGTCTCCAGCGCCGAGTCCGGCGTGAGGCGGAATTCCTCGTCCTGGCGCCGCAGCACCATCGCGCCCTTCAGGCGCTCGAAATCCTTCAGCAGGCGCTCGACGATCAGGTGGCCGCTGCCGTGGAGCTTGAAGTCGTCCTCGTGTCCGGATTGCAGCGCTCGATCGCGCGCCGCCTGGATGGCGGCCAGCACGGCGCCCTTGACCTGCTCGGGGCGCCGGAGGTCCTGCGCGGCCGGCTCGCCCATGCGGCGCAGCCGCACCGCGCAGAACTGGTCGAAGGTGCGCACGCCCAGGCGCTGCGCCAGGCTGGCCGGCGCGCCGAGCCGCGCGATGGTCCGGCGGATGGCCTCGGCGCCGGGCTCGGTGAAGGTCAGCATCAGGATGCGCGCGGGATCGGCGCCCTCCTCCCGGATCATGCGCAGCACGCGCAGGCACAGCGCCGTCGTCTTGCCGACGCCGGCATTGGCCTCGACGATGACCCGGCGCGCCTTGGCGTGCTCGATGCGCGCCTGCTCGGCCGTCGGCGTGATCGGGGATTGCTTCCAAGCCATGCGCGCCTTTCCCGCAGCGGGACCGTCCAACGAAAAACGCCCAGGTGAACGAATCACTTGGGCGCTTGATCGAGCTCATGACGCGTCACGAGCCATTTGTATGGTGGAGCCGGCGGGAATTGAACCCGCGTCCGCAAGCCTTTGCCGGGCAGTTCTACATGCTTAGCTCTCTGATTTGAATCTCACGTCGTGGTCGCGCAGGAGCACGCTACCAAGACGCCAGTCACTAGATCTCGTCAGGCGCCGTGTGACACGGCTCAAGACCAGCCCACGTGAATAACCTCGCTGGTGTTGCCACCACAGCCCGTGGGCGAGCTGCTGCGAGGGGTCACCGCATTAAGCGGCAGCCAGGTACTTGCTATCGTTCGCAGATAGTTTGTTTCCAGTGGATTTACGAGCGGACTGGTGCTCGGCATGCCCTACTCCGACTCCGTACCCACGTCGAAACCAGGTCGGCCCCAGAGAGAGAAGTCTCAGATTATGCCAGCGCCCAGGACTTCAAGACCTCAACCGAGACATCTTTCTGAAGTTCGGCAGGCGTCGAAGGAACCAGGGCGCAACGCGCGCTCAGCGCGAGCGCCGCAGCCATTCAGTCAGGGCCGCCGGCGTGTCGAGGACCACGTCGGCGCCCCAGGCGTCGATGGGCTCGCCGTCCCCCAGATAGCCCCAGCGCACTGCCACCGTCGGCATGCCCGCCGCCCGGCCCGCAAGGATGTCGCGCGCATCGTCGCCCACATAAACGCACTCGGATGGCGACACGCCCGCACGGCGCGCCGCCTCGAGCAGCGGCGCGGGATGCGGCTTGCTGTGCGCCGTCGTGTCGCCGCCGACCACCGCCGCCGCCAGGGCCGTCCAGCCCAGCCCCTGCGCCAGCGGCAGCGCGAAACGCTCCGACTTGTTGGTCACGATGCCCCAGCTCAGGCCGTCGTCCGAGAGCGCGCGCAGCATCGCCGCGACGCCTTCGAAGGGATGCGTCTCACGCAGCAGACGCTGCTCATAGCGATCAAAGAACTCGTCGCGCAGGGCCGCGAAGGCCAACTCCGCCGGCGAGACGCCGAAGGCCACGCCCATCATCCCGCGCGCGCCCGCGCCGACCATCGGCCGCAGCCGCTCGAACGGCACTTCGGGCAGACCGCGGGCGGCGAGCATCTCGTTGGTCGCCCCCGCCAGATCGGGCGCGCTGTCCACCAGCGTGCCGTCGAGGTCGAAGAGCACCGTGCGGATCGTCGCCCGCACAGGCGCGCCGGTCGGCGCGTTCAGCGACACCGTGTTCATGCGGGACGGCGGCAGGCGAGCAGGTAGTTGACGTCGGTATCCGCGTTCAGCGCATACCGCTGCGTGAGCGGATTGAAGGTCAGCCCCTTGGCGCCCTGCACCTCCAGACCGGCGTCGCGACACATCTGCGCCAGCTCCGACGGGCGAATGAAACGAGCATATTCATGCGTCCCGGCGGGCAGCATGCGCAGCACGTACTCGGCGCCCACGATCGCGAACAGGAAGGACTTGGGATTGCGATTCAGCGTGGAGAGAAACACCCAGCCGCCGGGCTTCACCAGTTGCCCCAGCGCCGTCACGACCGAGGCGGGATCGGGAACGTGCTCCAGCATCTCCATGCAGGTCACCACGTCGAAGGATGCAGGCCGCTGCACGGCGAGGTCCTCCACGGCGATCTCCTGGTAGGCCACGTTGGCCGTGCCGGCCTCCATCGCGTGCAGCTCAGCGACGCGCAGCGATTTGGTCGCCAGGTCGATGCCCAGGACATTCGCCCCCTTGCGCGCCATCGCGTCGGCCAGGATGCCGCCGCCACAGCCGACGTCGAGCGCCGTCTTGCCGTGCAGGCCGCAAAGGCCATCGATCCAGTTCAATCGCAAGGGATTGATCTGGTGCAAGGGCTTGAATTCACTTTCGGTATCCCACCAGCGGTGGGCCAGCTCGCTGAACTTCTCGAGCTCTTTTGCATCGACATTCGCCATGGGGCGCAATGGTAGCCGAGCGAAACTCTCACGAGGCCGATTCCATCGGCACGAAATGACGCCGGACCACATCGGAACATCTCGCGATTCGTGACGTCGCCATGAAAAAACCCCGCGAGCCTGACGGCTGGCGGGGTTTGTCGGAAGGCGGCCGAAGCCGCCCTCTCGCACCGATTACTTCTTGACGGCGCGGGTACCGACCACTTCGATCTCGACGCGGCGGTTCTTGGCGCGGCCTTCCGCGGTCTTGTTGTCGGCGACAGGCTGCTTCTTGCCCTTGCCTTCGGTGTAGACGCGGTTCTTTTCCAGACCCTTCGACACCAGATAGGCCTTGACGGCTTCAGCGCGGCGGACCGACAGCTTCTGGTTGTAGGCGTCCGTGCCGATGCTGTCGGTGTGGCCGACGGCAATGATCACTTCCAGGTTGATGCCGCCCGTCTTCGAGATCAGGTCGTCCAGCTTGGACTTGGCTTCCGGCTTCAGGACCGACTTGTCGAAGTCGAAGAAGGCGTCAGCGGCGTACGTGACCTTCTCGCTCGTGGGAGCAACGATCGGCGCGGGCGCCGGAGCCGGGGTGACCGCAGGAGCGGGTGCCGGAGCGGGCGCGGCGGCCGGAGCTTGGGCCACCGGCTTCAGGGCGCCGTCGCAGTCCTTGGCAGCCGTGGCCGGCGTCCAGGCGGTATCGCGCCAGCACAGCTCGTTGGTACCGTTCTTCCAAACGGTGCCATCCGTTGCGCGCCAGTTGTCCACGGTTTGGGCCATTGCGCCCGAGGTGGCCACAGCGGCGACAGCAAAGAGAGCTGCCACGCGGTTCAGTTTCTTCATGATTCTCCTCTCAAGGAAAGCCGCAGTTGCCCTGCGAAACGTCCAATGTCGGAACTAAAACCTCAGGAGTTCCCTGACCAAGGGTTTCTCCTAGGGACGAACCGATTGTGCCATAGGGCAACAGGACGCCTCCATTCTCGCGGCACGCCGTGCAACTGTTCATGAAGCTGTTGCGCAAGCACGACAAGCGCGCGCAATTAGAATCAGCGTCTTCCGTTCTCTCCAGAGGCCGCGCACGTGCGCGCGCGGCCCCATGCGCATGACCCAGTTCGCCAAGGAAACCCTGCCCATCAGCCTCGAAGAGGAGATGCGGCGCTCCTACTTGGATTACGCGATGAGCGTGATCGTCGGCCGCGCGCTGCCCGACGCGCGCGACGGCCTCAAGCCGGTGCATCGCCGCGTGCTGTTCGCGATGCACGAGCTGAACAACGACTGGAACCGCCCGTACAAGAAGTCGGCGCGTATCGTCGGCGACGTCATCGGTAAATACCACCCGCATGGCGACAGCGCCGTGTACGACACCATCGTCCGGATGGCGCAGGACTTCTCGCTGCGCCACATGCTGGTCGACGGCCAGGGCAATTTCGGCTCCATCGACGGTGACAACGCCGCGGCGATGCGATACACCGAAATCCGCCTATCGAAAATCGCCCACGAAATGCTGGCCGATATCGACAAGGAAACCGTCGACTTCGGTCCCAACTACGACGGCTCGATGAAAGAGCCGCTGGTATTGCCCACGCGCCTGCCCAGTTTGCTGGTCAATGGCTCGGCCGGTATCGCGGTGGGCATGGCGACGAATATTCCGCCGCACAACCTCAACGAGGTCGTCGACGCCTGCATGCATGCGCTGAAGCACCCGGAGTGCTCGATCGACGAACTGCTGGAGATCATCCCGGCCCCGGACTTCCCCACCGCCGGCATCATCTACGGCCTGTCGGGCGTGCGCGAAGGCTACCGCACCGGCCGCGGCAAGGTCGTGATGCGCGCGAAGGTCCATTTCGAGGACATCGACCGCGGCGCCCGCCAGGCGATCATCGTCGACGAGATCCCGTACCAGGTGAACAAGAAGACGCTCCTGGAGCGGATCGCCGAGCTGGTGCAGGAAAAGAAGATCGAGGGCATCAGCCACATCCAGGACGAGTCGGACCGCTCCGGCATGCGCATCGTCATCGAGCTCAAGCGCGGCGAGGTGCCCGAGGTCGTCCTGAACAACCTGTACAAGCAGACGCAGCTCCAGGACAGCTTCGGCATGAACATGGTGGCGCTGGTCGACGGCCAGCCCAAGCTGTGCAACCTGAAGGACCTGATCACGGTCTTCCTGGAGCACCGCCGCGAGGTCGTCACCCGCCGCACCATCTTCGAGCTGCGCAAGGCGCGCGAGCGCGGCCACCTGCTGGAAGGCCTGGCCGTCGCGCTGGCCAACATCGACGACTTCATCGAGATCATCAAGCGCAGCCCGACGCCCCCCGTGGCCAAGGCGGAGCTGATGGCGCGCGCCTGGGACTCGTCGCTGGTGCGCGACATGCTGCAGCGCGCCGAGGGCGAGACCGCCGGCGGCCGCAACGCCTATCGTCCGGAAGGGCTGCCCGCGCAGTACGGCATGCAGGAGGACGGCCTCTACAAGCTGTCCGACGAGCAGGCTGGCGAGATCCTTCAGATGCGCCTGCAGCGCCTGACCGGCCTGGAGCAGGACAAGATCGTCGGCGAGTACCGCGACGTGATGGCCCAGATCGCCGACCTGCTGGACATCCTGGCCAAGCCGGCCCGCGTGACGACCATCATCGGCGAGGAACTGGTCTCGCTGAAGCAGGAGTTCGGCCAGACCAAGCTGGGCGCGCGCCGCAGCGTGATCGAGCACAACGCGCAGGAACTCGGCACCGAGGACCTGATCACGCCGACCGACATGGTGGTGACGCTCTCGCACACCGGCTACATCAAGAGCCAGGCGCTGAGCGAGTACCGCTCCCAGCGCCGCGGCGGCCGCGGCAAGCAGGCCACCGCGACGAAGGACGACGACTGGATCGACCAGCTCTTCATCGCCAACACGCACGACTGGATGCTGTGCTTCAGTAACCGCGGCCGCGTCTACTGGCTCAAGGTCTGGGAAGTGCCGCAGGGCTCGCGCAACGCGCGCGGCAAGCCCATCGTCAACATGTTCCCGCTGCAGCCGGAAGAGAAGATCAACGTCGTGCTGCCGCTGACCGGCGAGTTCCGCTCCTTCCCCGAAGACCACTTCATCTTCTTCGCCACCGCGCTGGGCACCGTCAAGAAGACCTCGCTGAAGGACTTCAGCAACCCGCGCAAGGCCGGCATCATCGCTGTCGACCTGGACGAGGGCGACTACCTGATCGGAGCCGCGCTGACCGATGGCCAGCATGACGTGATGCTGTTCTCCGACGGCGGCAAGGCGGTGCGCTTCGACGAGGACGACGTCCGCCCGATGGGCCGCCAGGCCCGCGGCGTGCGCGGCATGATGCTCGAGCCCGACCAGCGCCTGATCGCGATGCTGGTGGCCGAGGACGAGACGCAGAGCGTGCTGACCGCCACCGAGAACGGGTTCGGCAAGCGCACCAGCATCGTGGAATACACGCGCCACGGCCGCGGCACGAAAGGCATGATCGCCATCCAGCAGAGCGAGCGCAACGGCAAGGTCGTCGCGGCGACGCTGGTCCGTCCGGAGGACGAGATCATGCTGATCACCGACACTGGCGTGCTGGTGCGCACGCGGGTTGCCGAGATCCGCGAACTCGGCCGCGCCACGCAGGGCGTGACGCTGATCTCGCTGGACGAGGGCGCGAAGCTCTCGGGCCTGCAGCGCATCGTCGAGAACGACGCGAACGAAACCACCGAATCGACCGACGACGCCGCAGGCGGCGCCGATCCCGATGCCGGCGGCGCCACGGGTGCCGCGGGCGATTCCACCCCCGACGTGAAGGAATGACCTTGTTGCTGAAGTCCATCCAAGCCGGCGCCATCGCCGCCTCGCTGCTGGCGAGCCCCGTCGTCTTCGCACAGAAGGCCGACAGCCCGCAGTCCAAGAAGGACGTCATCGCGAAGATCCTGAAGATCCAGCAGCCGGCCATCGAGGCGCTGACGATGGGCGTGCTGAGCCGCCCGGTCAACGAACTGGCCGCCAAGGCCGCGCCGGCGCTGCGCAACGTGCCCGAAGCCAAGCGCGAGGCCGTCGCCAAGCAGATCGACACCGACCTGCGCAAGTTCATGGAAGACAACGCGAAGCCGCTGGTCGACAAGGGCACGAAGATGGCGCCGTCGACGATGGGTGTCGCGCTCGACGAGAAGTTCACCGAGGACGAGCTCAAGCAGTTGCTGGCCTGGCTGGAATCGCCGGTGAGCAAGAAGTTCGCCGAGTCCTCGCAGGAACTGCAGCAGATCTACACGAAGAAGCTGATCGACGACAACGGCAAGCAGCTGGACGAGAAGTTCACCGCGCTGCAGCAGAACGTCGCCAAGCAGCTGGGCCTGGAAGCCGGCCCGCCCCCCGCCGCGCCGGCCTCGGCCGCGTCGGGCGCCAAGCCCGCCGCCAAGCCCGCGCCGAAGAAGTAAGCCCCTCGGGCACGCGGCGGCCTCGCGCCGCCGCGTGCCCGCCCGAGGCCTCCGCCCAGCCGGCTGAACCGGCCCGCTGGGCGGGTGCCCCGGAGCTCCCTGCCGCTGTTCCGTCCTCACCGCGCCGCCCATGCACCCCGTCCGCCCGTTCAACTTCTCCGCCGGCCCCGCCGCCCTCCCCCCCGAGGTCCTGAGCCTGGTGGCCGAGGAGATGCTCGACTGGCACGGCTCCGGCATGAGCGTGATGGAGATGAGCCATCGCGGCAGAGAGTTCATCTCGATCTACGAGGCCGCCGAAGCCGATCTGCGCGAGCTGCTGCAGGTGCCGCCCCACTTCCGCATCCTGTTCATGCAGGGCGGCGGCCTGGGCGAGAACGCGATCCTCCCGCTGAACCTCTCCCGCGGCGGCGCGGTGGACGTGGTGGTCACCGGCTCGTGGTCGAAGAAGAGCGCCGGCGAAGCCCGCCGCTACGCCGATGTGCGCATCGCCGCCGATGCGGCGTCGCTCGATGCCGGCGGCCGGTACGTCGACATCCCGGACCCCGCGACCTGGCAACTTCGACGTGAGGCGGCCTATGTCCACGTCTGCAGCAACGAGACGATCGACGGCATCGAGTTCCAGTCGCTGCCCGATCTGAAGGCACTGGGCTGCGACGCGCCGCTGGCGATCGATTTCTCGTCGCACGTGGCGTCGCGGCCGGTGGATTGGTCCAAGGTCGGCATCGCCTTCGCCGGCGCCCAGAAGAACATCGGCCCGGCCGGCCTGACGCTGGTCATCGTCCGCGAGGACCTGCTCGGCCACGCGCTCCCCATCTGCCCGTCCGCGTTCGACTACAAGATCGTGGCCGAGGCCCAGTCGATGTACAACACGCCGCCGACCTTCGGCATCTACGTCGCCGGCCTGGTCTTCCAATGGCTCAAGCGCTTCGACTACGGCGGCAAGACCGGCCTGGCGGCGATCGAGCAGCGCAACATCGACAAGGCCGCCCTGCTGTACACGGCGCTGGACGGCTCCTCCCTGTACGAGAACCGCGTGGCGGCCCGCTGCCGCTCGCGGATGAACGTCCCGTTCTTCCTCCGCGACGAGCGTCTGAACGACGCCTTCCTGGCCGGTGCCAGGGAGCGGGGACTGCTGCAACTCAAAGGCCACAAGTCGGTGGGCGGCATGCGGGCATCGATCTACAACGCGATGCCGCTGGAGGGCGTTCAAGCCCTGGTGAGCTACCTGAAAGACTTCGAGACCCGACATGGCTGACACGCCGACCCCCTCCGATGCCGACATCCCGGCCCCCGTGGCGCCGGTGGCCGATCCCGAACTGCTCGCGCTGCGCGGCCAGATCGACGCGCTCGACTCGCAGCTGCTGACGCTGCTGAACCAGCGCGCCCGCGTCGCCGAGCAGGTCGGCGAGATCAAGCGCCGCGATGGCACGCCCTTCTTCCGCCCCGACCGCGTCGCGCAGGTGATCGCCAAGATCAAGGCCGCGAACCAGGGCCCGCTCAAGGACGACCACGTCGCCGCCATCTGGCGCGAGATCATGTCCGCCTGCCTGGCGCTGGAATCGCCTCAGCGCGTCGCCGTGCTGGGCCCCTTCGGCACCTTCTGCGAGCAGGCCGCGATCGAATACTTCGGCGGCGCCGCCGACCTGATCTACTGCAACAGCTTCGACGAGGTCTTCCACGCGACCGCCTCCGGCAGCGCGCAGTACGGCGTGGTCGGCGTCGAG
>Ga0102591_1000778_pt1 | contig 53130 bp, 46 predicted proteins | sample AraplaCol_mCL_r2_2_FD_76860 | JGI IMG/M metagenome (GOLD analysis project Ga0102591, IMG submission 76860) | Arabidopsis root microbial communities from North Carolina, USA - plate scrape MF_Col_mCL_r2 (SPADES assembly) (version 2) | ecosystem: Host-associated > Plants > Roots > Endosphere... | reverse complement strand
ACAGGCCTCGTGTCCTTATCCAATCGAGTACCTGAAGAGGAACGACGTCGGTGTTCATTTGCAAATAGCGGCGGCCTGTCTTTTTGGTCATCCATTCGTAGGCCTTTTCGACGTCATCGAGCGCGGCAAGACCAAGAATGCGGTTGAGACCAATTGCGGGCGCTGAGGGCAGCGATATTGCGCAACCTGCACCCAGCTGCATGCAACAAAACTCAGCCTCGTCCACGACCGTCTGCGGTGCGATCATGAACAGGTCAACAAATGCTCTCACCTCAATGATATCTTCTTCGGGCACAAGTTGGCGCGAGTTTATTAGACGATCCATGGCAGTGTCCTTGAAAATTTCGATAAGACAGCGAGGAGGCGCCGCGGTTCGGCCAGGCTGGGGACGAACGCCGGCTACTGCAACGGCAGCTAGGTGAGGAAATTCACGATCGCAGCGGCGACTTCAAAGGCATGCGTCTCTAGTGCAAAATGCCCTGTATCGACGAAGCGAATCTCGGCATTCGGCAGGTCCCGTTTGAAGGCTTCTGCGCCGGCAGGTAGAAAGAATGGATCCTTGTCGCCCCAGATAGCCAAAAACTTCGGCTGGTTCTGGCGTAAATAGCGTTGGAACATCGGATATAGAGCGACATTGCTCGCGTAATCGAGTGCAATGTCGAGCTGGATTTCTTCAGCGTCCGGGCGCGCCATGAAGAAGGCATCGAGCGAATACCCGTCGGGAGACACCGTTGATAAGTCGGAAACGCCGTGTTCGTATTGCCAACGAATGGCGGGAGGTCTCATGATTTCCCGTAGTGCGTCCCGATTGGCCTCCGTCGGCTCGGACCAGTATCGCTTTATCGGGTTCCAGACGTCGCTCAACCCTTCTTCGTAGGCATTGCCATTTTGGGAGATAATCGCGGTCACCCGCTCGGGATACTCCATCGCGATGCGGAAACCGATCGGTGCACCGATATCGAAAGCGTAGAGCGTAAATCGCTCGAAGCCCAAAACCTCAATGAAACTTTTTATGCAGTGCGCAAGATTGTCGAAGGTGTAGGCGAAGTTTTCACGCGAGGGCGCCTGTGACTGACCGAACCCCGGTATATCCGGCGCGATCAAGTGGAACCGATCGGCGAGAAGTGGCATGAGATCACGAAACATGTGGCTTGAAGACGGAAAACCGTGCAGCAACAGCAGGATCGGTTTTGTTGGCTCCCCGGCTTGCCGATAGAACATCTCGCAACCGTCGATATTGATGCGGTGGTAGGTCGAACGCTTCATCTTGTCCTCGCTTTAAAAGCTAAAATCGCTGAGGCAGGGGTGTTCATCCGGTCGCCGGCCAAGCGGCCAGTGGAAGCGTCGATCCGCGGCAAGGATCGGCAAATCGTTGATGCAAGCGAAGCGTTTTTGCATGAGCCCATCGGCTCCGAACTCCCAATTTTCGTTCCCGTATGACCGAAACCAACTACCGCTGTCGTCATGCCATTCATAGGCAAAGCGAACCGCGATGCGATTGCCGGTAAAGGCCCAAAGCTCCTTGATCAGTCGATATTCGAGCTCGCGTTGCCATTTCCGGGTTAGAAAGCCGACGATCGCTTCGCGGCCGGTTACAAATTCCGAGCGGTTGTGCCACTGGCTGTCCCTGATATAGGCCAGCGCTACCTTTTCGGGGTTCCGACTATTCCAGCCATCCTCGGCAAGTCGAACCTTTTCTGTTGCGGAACCCGTTGAAAACGGAGGCAAAGGTGGTCTTGTGGCGTCCATTATTTTTCTCCCAAGGCGGCGGCGAGCCGGGCACGCAGCTCTATATTTTTCCGATTCCAGTTGACCCAAACGCTCGCGCAACGGTGTCACCGCTTTCTCCACCTCGCCTTCGGTGTAGCGTGGAGTGATGTGCTGAGGGCAATTCCAGTCGAAGGCCTCCAGGCGTAGCCGTAAGATCCGCTCGGTTTTCGCCCGGTAGCCCGCATCGAAAACAAGGTCGGTGAGTGCCGGGGTCGGCACCGAGTGCCAGCCTCTCGACATGCATATAGATCTTGAGACGGGCGCGTCGCGGATAATCGACTAAAAAGAGACAGGCTCGGTTGTGTGCGGCGAAGTTGCCGGTGCTGATATATTGGCGGTTACCCCGGTAGTCGGCGAAAGCCAGCGTCTTGTTGTCGACGGCTTTGAGAAAGCCCTGCGGCCCACCGCGATGCTGGACATAGGCCAGTCGGTTTCCGACACAGAGGCGATATAGAAGCTGTCTCGTGCCGCTATGAAGGCAAGTTCACTCTCGGTGAAACTATCAGACGCGCGATGGTGATCGGCTAACCATATCTGATCAGCACCCATTTCAGCTTGGGCCCGGCGCACATTTGGAGTGATTGCAACTTCCAAAAAATGGTAAGGCATGGGTGTTCCCAAATTCGAATATAGTATCCGCTATTCAGCGGTGCGACCTCGATTTGGCGGAGCCTCGGTCACACCGCCGGCGACTATGGCTAGTCACTTCTTGGCGACGTTGCGATCCAGGAAGTCGTTGATAAGGGGAGCAGCGACATCCAGCTTTTCTTCGAGCAGGAAATGACCTGAGTTCAGGATATGGATTTCTGCATCCGGCAGATCCTTGAGGTAAGGATGAGCGCCTGCCTCGGGAAAGATAAAATCGTTCTTGCCCCAGACGATGAGCGTGGGTGGCTTGCGCTCACGAAAGAAACGTTGGAAGTCAGGGTATAGCGGCACGTTGGTTCGGTAATCGTACAGCATATCGAGCTGGATGTCCTTGTTCCCAGGGCGATCCAGAAGGGCTTGGTCATGAACCCAGTTGTCCGGGCTGATGCGCGACACGTCTTCCATGCCGTCGGTGTACTGGAACTTGGTGGTTTCGAGCGTGAGCAAACCGAAGAGCGCTTCGCGGCTCTTTGCTGATCCATCGGACCAGTAGGTCTTGATGGGATCCCAGAATTCCTTCAGTCCTTCATCATAGGCATTGCCGTTCTGGATGATCAGACCGCTGACCCGTTCCGGATGCTTCAGTGCCAGGCGATAGCCCACGGGCGCGCCATAATCCATGACGTACATCGCGTAGCGCTTGGCCTCCAGACGAACCATCAGCTTGTCGACGATGTCGGCGGCCGCGGCAAACGTATAGGCATACGTACTGCGATCGGGAGTGGGGCTTTGCCCGTAACCCGGATAATCCGGCGCGATGACATGGTACCGATCTGCAAGAAGCGGAATCAGATTCCGGAACATATGAGACGATGTGGGAAAGCCATGGAGCAGCAGCACGACCGGAGCGTCGCCCGGACCGGCTTCCCGGTAGAAGATATCGAGGCCATCGATCTTTGCAGTTCGGTAGTGGATGGGAACCGGAGCCTCGCGAACATCTGTCGTGGCCTGCGCGGGAAACGCGGACACAACTGTTGCGGCAGTCATGCTGGCGGTCGCCAGCATCAGGCACATAATCAAGCTACGCATGTTAATCTCCCTATAAGTCGAGATGAAACGAAAATTGGTTTTGAATGAAGGTTGCTTTTGCCGTTTTGGCCGAGCAAGCGCCGTCGCGATAAATAACGTCACCGGAGGCGACAGCCCCAGGTCAGGAAATGTCAGTGGTGTGGAATTCGATGCACGTAAATTTTGGCTATGAACGCGCCGGCGGACCGGCCGACGTCGTCGTTCATCAAGGGCCTCGATGGATAGGAGTAGGCTGGTTTTCGACGGCTCTCAATTGCGATCTAGGTCACGTGCAACTAGACAAGGGCATTGCCGCCATACACCTTCGTCTATTGATTTGCCCTTACGCAACCCGCAGAAATCCCGTAACTATTTCCGGCGGACGATCGACCATCCTTCTACATTTACTGACACGGAGTCGTCCCGAACTCTGAACGGAGAGGGTTGTGGAACGAGAGCCGGAAACCGATCCCATTATCGACCTGATCCCCGCCATGGTGTGGTCAGCGACCTCGGAAGGCATGCTGGATTTTGCAAACCAGCATTTTCTGGAATTTATCGGTGCGCCGCTTGAGGAAATTTCCGGAGAGGGCTTCTACAAGCTGTTTCACCCTGACGACACGGCACATCTCGCTTCCGAATGGCATGCTATTATGGCCTCGAAGACTGCCAGAGAAGTCGTGGGCAGGCTCAAGCGCGCAGATGGTCAATATCGCTGGTGCACGCTTCGGCAGAAACCTCGGCTCGACGCCGAAGGAAATGTCACGAGATGGTATGGCGTCGTCCTGGATATCGAAGACCGCAAGGAGGCCGAAAACGCGTTGAAGAAAACCAAGACTGCGCTTGCGGCCAGCGAAGAGAACCTCAGCCTGATCATCAATTCGCTTCCGGTTCTCGTATGGTCTGCAAGACCGGATGGCAGCGCCGATTTTGTCAATAAGAGGTGGTTGGATTACGCAGGTCGCCCCGCTGATCAAATCCTCGAATGGGGCTTTCTGGACTTATATCATCCTGACGATATCCCAAGCATGGTGGACATCTGGAAGAGAGACCTTGAGCATTCCGACCACACCGTTCTGAAGGGACGCATCCGCGGAGCCGACGGCAACTACCGCTGGTTCTATTTCGCGGGCCGCAAGCTGGTTGATGCCAACGGCGTCGTGCGTTGGTTCGGCTGCAATATCGATATCGAAGACCTACAACGTGCGGAGATTGCCCTCCGGGACAGCGAAGCTGCGCTCAGGGAAAGTGAGCATAAGCTGAATCTCATCATCAACACCATACCCGCGATGGCTTGGTCCTGCACCCAGGATGGACGGCTTGAATATTTCAATCGCAACTTGATCGATTATGTCGGTCTGCCTTTTGATGAAATTGTCGGCTTCGGCTTCTATCGCATGTTTCATCCTGATGACGTCGAGCCGATGCGTGCGGCATGGGACGAGATTGTTGCTTCGAAAATAAGTCGCCCGGTCGATGCTCGTATCAGACGCGCCGATGGCGAATATCGATGGTTCAACTTGCGACAAAGCCCGCTGTTGGATGCAGACGGAAATGTTGTGAGATGGTACGGCGTCGTCGTTGATATCGAGGATCGCAAGCGGGCTGAAGAGTCCCTGCGGCAGAGCCAGAGTGACCTCGCGCACGTGACGCGGATGACGGCCACAGGGGAGCTTGCCGTTTCGATTGCCCATGAAGTCAACCAGCCACTGATGGCAATCGTCACGAGTGCTGGCACATGTCTGCGCTGGCTGCAACCGGGCCACACTGATCTGGAGCAGGCGCGGATGGCCGCCGAAAGGGTTGTTCGGGACGGACATCGCGCGGGCGATATTATCACGAGCATCCGCGCAATGGCTCAGAAATCACCAGCGCGAATGGAGCAGACGGATTTACAAGGTGCCCTGCATGAGGTGTTGAGTCTTTTGACGGGCGAACTGCAAAGGCGTGAGGTAGAGGTCGGCCTCGATATGGGGGGATTGCCTATCGAAGTCGTAGGAGACCGGACGCAACTGCAACAGGTTGTTCTCAACCTGGTCATGAACAGCGCTGAAGCGATGACAGCTTCGCCAAGGGCAAAGCGCATCGCCATCAGATGTGCGGTTCAGAAACAGCGTGTAATCGTGAGTATCTCGGATACAGGCCGTGGGGTACCGGTCGGCGAGTTGGATCGGATTTTCGAAGCATTCTACAGCACGAAGGCCGATGGTATCGGAATGGGCTTGTCGATTTGCCGCTCCATCGTCGAAGCGCATGGTGGCCGGATCTGGGCTTCAGAGGCGGAAAATGGGGGAGGAGCAGTGTTCTCATTCACCTTGCCAAGGGCGGAGGATACAGGCGTATTATGATGGATGATCGCAAAAGAGGCCGGCCGACCGTCATCATCATCGATGATGACGAAAGTGTCCGCGAAGCTCTGAGAGGGCTTTTTGAATCTGTCGAATTGACCGCCGAAACCCATGGTTCGGTGGCAGAGTTTCTTGCTGCGGATGATCCGGATCGGGCTGGCTGCATTGTTCTGGATATTCGCCTGCCGGGTCAAAGCGGACTGGAGTTCCAAGAGGTGCTCGCGAAAAGCCGACACCCCAGGTCTGTTGTGCTGATCAGTGCTCATGTCGACGTGGCGATGGCGGTCCGCGCCATGAAGGCCGGAGCAATCGATGTCCTTACCAAGCCAGTACGCGAACAGGAGTTGCTCGAAGCCGTGAACCGCGCTTTGGCAAGTGATAGCGCCCGACGGGAAGATGCAAATCAAACGGCAGCAGTGCGCCTGAGGTATTCCAAACTCACCGACCGCGAGCGGCAGATTATGACTTTGGTTGTTGCCGGGAAGCTGAACAAGCAGATCGCCGCTGAGGTTCAACTCGCCGAGGCCACAGTCAAGCTTCATCGCGGCCACATGATGCGGAAAATGCACGCATCCTCAGTTGCGGATCTGGTTAGGATGGCGAGCATTCTGGAGGGCTGAAATTAGACTCTAGGAAAGAACGGCGGATAGACCAAAGGGGCCGCGGTCCTTCCTCAAGTGGTGGCGATTGAATGAATTCGCCGATGCGTGAATTAGGATCCGAAAACCTTTCGCTGCGATTTGGAAGTATTCTGTCGCGTGGAGGACGCTCACCTTTCGTTCAATCTGGCAGGCCTGCTTTGCGATATCCGTCGACGAAATGGTCACACGTGGCCTGATCTCGAAAGGGCTGTGAAGCGACCCAATGGCTGATTGTGAAATGTGGATTGCTCGCCATGAACAGCTCGCCTTCCTGATGAGCCTCGTCCGTTCGTCCTAGTTGTGCAAGGCTCGCTGCAAGCACACGCCGCGAAATTGTTTGGTAGGTAGCCTCATTGCGAAGCGTGACCACTGCCGCCTTATACTGGCGCGCGGCGTACTGGGCGAACCCCAGATCCCAATAATACCATTTGGGGGGATGTGGGTTCAGGCGGAGTGCCTTTTGTACCTGTTCAACAGCGGTGTCCGGCTTACCGCTCAACACCGAAAAGTCCGACATGTCCGCCCAGGCGTCAGCGTAATTCGGGTCGATCTCAAGCGCGGTCGCGAACTCGGCATCCGACTCGGGCCAGCGCCGTTCATATGCCAGCAAGTGGCCAAGGACGAAACGGCAGCCGGCATCGTTCGGGTCGAGCTTCACGGCTTTTTCAGCCATGGCAACGGCCACAAGCCGGTTGGGTAGTTCTGGCTCGCCCCACTGCGCCCAGGCCTGCCAGAGATGAAATGCCAGGAGCCGGTGCGCCTCGGCATAAGCCGGGTCGAGACTGATGGCCCGCTGGAACAGAACGCGCGATTCGCGCCCCGCCGCCGGCGATATCCCGAGTAACCCACGCCCGCGTACGCAAAGATCATAGGCTTCCATGCTGTTTGGCCGGCTGCGGGGCGGCTGTGTCGCCAGGCGGCCGATCAGAGCCTCGACGATCCTGGCCGTCACTTCATCCTGCACAGCGAAGATATCTTCAAGATCGCGGTCGAACCGGTCCGCCCAAAGATGATTTCCGCTGATGGCATCGATCAACTGAACGTTAATGCGCACACGACCGGCAGCGCGGCGGGCGCTGCCTTCCAGCAAATAGCGGACGCCAAGATCACGGGCGATCAGCCGGATATCAATCGACTTTCCCTTGTAGGCAATGGTCGAATGGCGGGCGATCACGAACAGGCTTGCGTTCCGCGACAGATCAGTGATGAGATCTTCAGTCAACCCGTCTGTGAACACATCCTGTTCGGCGTCGCCGCTCATGTTGATGAAGGGAAGTACGGCGATCGATGGTTCTGACGGCAGAGGCAGCGGCTCGGGTTCGCCTTTCCAGTCTGCAATTGCCGAATGCCGCACCCGGTAGACGCGCACTGGCTCAGCAATGTTCTTCAACGACTTCTGGCCCAGATCGTCAAAATCGGTCTCAACCTTCCGCTTGACCTGATCGTAAACGCTGCCCGATACGCAGATGTCTCCTGGCTCGCCCAATGCCTCCAGCCGAGCGGCAATGTTGACGCCGTCGCCATAAAGATCGCTACCATCGACGATGATATCACCGACATTGATGCCGATGCGCAGGGTTACCCGCCGGGAGGCCGGTAAACTGTCGTTGGCTTCTGCCGTGCCATATTGCAAGTCGACTGCACACTGGACGGCATCGACCGCACTGGCGAACTCGACTAAAACGCCGTCACCCATGACCTTGACTAAGCGACCTCTGTATCGCGTGATTAGGGGAGCCAGAATATCGCGCCTTCGGGCCTTTAGGACCTTGAGGGTTCCTTGCTCGTCAGCTTCCATAAGACGGCTGTAGCCGACCACGTCCGCGGCCAGAATGGCGGCAAGGCGGCGCTGGATGCGTTCTTCGACCATTGAGGTGGGTGCCTGAGAACATTCGCTCGTACATATGGTATTGGGATCATTCGAAGATGTCCATCGCAGCGCCCCGGTTCCCAGTTTTGTTCTATCGGTAGAGAGTTCCGAAGGCGCAATGTGACAGACGCACACTGCGAGGGGCGGTGTCATCGAACCCGAATTTCTCCTTCTTCGGCCCGCGGACAGAGCCACGATGCCGTCTGGTTCGTCACGACCATTGTCGTATGGCGTGCATGGAACTTCCCACTATGGAGCGTTGGCAACCTTTGCTGGCAAAGTTCAGATGTTCCAGCCCATGTGCTTCTAGGCTCGGGCATAGATTGTCGGCGACGTGCGGAATAATGGCGTCGAGGTTCGATCCGTCTGCATCAATCCATCCCTCTGGGACTGCACCCTCGAACCTATCGGCAGTACCGGCCGCCATGCGGATCGCGATAGCAAGTTCCCGACGGGCAGGGGTGACGAGTTCGCCCATGGTGGCGGGCCGGATCCACGCGACAAGCGAGATGCCTGCGGTTCAGCCTCGCGACATCTTCATTCCCGATCTCCATATTGATAGTTTGAAGATCAAGGCTCGGACAACTGGCGCGACAGCGCGATGGCTACCGAAGGAGGCCGTCGATCCCGAACTCGTCCCATCCGCTTAACCCGGTTGCGGCTTCATCGGGTCGTTCGTTTTTTTCTTTTTTCTTCAGCGAGCGCGTCAACTTCGCCTGATATGCGGCCCGTCTGCGATTTTCCGCCTTAGCCGCAGCGTCGATCTCGCGCCATTTGTCCACAGCGCCACGGTCGAGAAGATCTTCGACAACATGGGGGTCGAATACGTGAAAGGTGATCTTCCTTGCGCGTCCTTGCAGCCTGACCGTTCGCGTTCCAGCGCTGGGCAGGCGGCCGTCTTCGAGCCAGCGCTTCCGCTCTGAAGCCGTGATCGCCAGGATATCCTCGATCTCCCTGGGAATGACCGCAAGGTCTGCGATGTCGTCGAGCGCCTTGGAAACGGCCGATGCCGTCGCTCTGAATGCTGTCTTCGAAGTCTCTGGCATGACGAGGATGAGCCCGCTCGCCTGCACGTCCAGCAATTTCCGGACTGGAGATGGTAGTCGGGAGCGGATTTCCTGTAAGATCCCCTTCACCCTGACACTAGATCCCAAGGTCGCCTCCACGGGAAGCGGCCACTCCCTGATCAGCTCGGGATCGTCGCTTTCCTTGCTTTTCGTCTTCGTCTTTGTCTTGGGCATCTCGCAGGAGATGGTGTCGAAAGGGGCGCGCGTCAACGGAACTTGGGATGATTTCCCACGTTCTCGCAGCCAGGAGGACCCCATGTCCGTGCCAAACGAACCATTGTGCCGCCGCCATCGCCGTTGCCCGTCGATACGCCACTGCGATCCCGACCGCGATCCCGGCGAGGAACCGCTTCCCGATCCCGAACCCGATGAGGGCGGCGCTCCACTTGGTTGCCCGACGTGGGGCCTACTCTGCAGAGGACTTCGTCTTTGGCCGGAGGAGCGACGATGACCAAGGATTGGCGTGACGACCTGAGCCTGAAGCTCGAAGATTTCATCGACACGTTTGTGGTGAAAGGCGCAAAGGCGACCGACGTTTACGATGCCATCCAGAATGAACTCGACCGCCTTAGGATCGCGTATGACCGCGACCCGGATCCCGCGGACGACCAATCGGACGAGGCGATCGAGGAACCGTCAAACGACTGGCCCGCCTCCCAGGCCTGACCCACGTTGGGGAAGCCGGCTGGCTCATCCTCCGGTTAATTGTCCGCTATAAGGTGGCAGAGGCAACCGAGGCGGAATCACATTCATCACGCCGACGAGTGATTTGCATCGAATCAGGCAAGTTAATCTTCCGATCTGGCGAAAGCACCTTGGCGCAATTTCCGCGGTGTCCAGGCTCCGACCGGAGTCTGCTCGGCCAGTCGGGTGGAGAACCACCACGCTGGACTCATTGCCGGGAACAAGGCTTAATGCTGCGCGGGGATGGCTTGGGGGCTGCCGATCATGAGATCACCGTGGCAAATGGATGATAGTGCCGATGTACTCGATGCTGTCGTCGTCGGGGCCGGCTGGGCGGGCCTCGGCGTCAGCTATTGGCTCGCACGAAGAGGGATGCGCCATAGCGTATTGGAGCGAGGCCGCATAGGAGAGACGTGGCGTACACAGCGATGGGATTCCTTTCGGATGAATACCCCCAACGTGCAGACAGTCATGCCTGGCGATTCCTACGATGGTTTGGACCCGTCCGGTGCCCTGACGCGCGACCAGTTTGTCGCTCTCCTCGAGGACTTTGCCAGGCGCAATGCGCTGCCGATCGAAGCGGGAACCGCGGTCAGCGAACTCACGCACGAGAATGACGCGTATCGACTGACTACCTCACGCGGCACGCTTTTGGCGCGGAACGTGATCGTCGCAAGCGGCAACCTGAATTGTCCGGTGCGCCCATCTTGGGCCGCGTCGTTACCGCCCGTCGTTCGCCAGATCGACGCTTCCGACTATCGCAGCGCTGCGGATCTCCCCGATGGGGCGGTGCTGGTCGTCGGAAGCGGCCAGTCGGGTGTCCAGATCGCGGAGGAGCTTGCGCAAGCGCGACGAACAGTCTTCCTTGCCACCAGTCGTGTCGGACGGCTCCCCCGTCGCTACCGAGGCCGCGACATCATGGTCTGGCTTCTCGAATGCGGATTTCTTGACGTGCGACGGGAGGAGGTCATTCGACTTGCGGGACGCATCCCGCCTCGTGGCGTGCTTGGGTCGTTGCACACAATAAGCCTTCAGGCGCTCAGCGCCCAAGGTATCGTGCTTCTTGGGCGATTGACTGGTGTCGAGGATGGCGACCGCCTCTCGATCGCCGACGATCTCGAAGCGAATGCTCGTTTTGCAGATGAGGCCTCCGACAACATCAAACGTCATATCGACGATTATATCAGCCGCGCTGGAATCGATGCACCCATTTCCGAACCCGACCCGGCGGAGACGGTCGCGATGCGTCGGCCGAACCCGGCGATCGCGTCGCTTGATCTCTCACGGTCCGGCATAACGACCGTGGTGTGGTGCACGGGCTTCAAGGGCGATTTCAGTTGGATGAGGCTTTCCGGTGCGCTCGATGCCGCGGGACAGCCGGTCCACGAGGATGGCGTGGCCGCCCTGCCGGGCCTCTACTTCGCCGGGTTGGATTTCGCCTCCACCCGAAAGTCGGGCATAATATTGGCGATCGCCGAGGAAGCACCCCGCCTTGTCGACCACATCGCAGGGCCTTCGTGAGAGCCCATCGCGAAGCGTTCACGCAGGCGCACCTGCAACCGAAGGCCGTCTATGTCTGGTTGCGCATTGCTGATGAGCGCTGAAATTCGCTGCTCGCAACCAGGCCTGTATCTCTTTCGCGAAATCCTGCCATCGATGCAGCGCCGACTGGCTTCAATACAGATTTTCGGGCGAACACGACCTCCGTCTCTCAACATCCTGAGGATGCTGTGCTTTCAAATCGTGACATTTGAGAGCGGGCGAGATGCCGCAAGTATTGGGATTCGTGGCTTTTTGAACCGCCTGCTCATCATGTCTCGGCGAAGCTGCTTAAATGTTTTGCGAAGCATCCTGTCTTCATTCTGGGCTACGGGCTCATCGCCAGCTACTGAGGAATATCAGACGAATGGCGGTGGCAACGACAGGGTCGGGTTCGAATCCTTTCGAGAGCTAAAAAGTCACTCTCCGCTCAATTCGTTGGAATTCGCACGTCCTTGGACAGGGCGTTGCGCGCCCACGGCCACTTCAGCCGTTCAAACTCGCTTTCGAATTGACGGTTTCCGAGTCCGAGGCTGCCTTATGGTTCGGGAACGGCAATTCGGTCGCCGTGATCAGGTGGAGATCACCATCCACTTTCATTGTCAGGACGCCCGTCACACGTAGAAAAACGGCTTGGCCTGCGCATGATAGTGACGAACTTCTGCGCTTTGGGGTGGCATTCGCTCCTCGATGACACGAAGATCATCAGCATTCGCCAGAATCCAGCCGTCGCAGTCTTGACCCCATTTGTAGTGCTCTACGGTTTCCGTGTCGACCATCATGGAAAGCCCCCGTGCTGAATCTTCAGACCAATGAGCGGCTCAGGCCGCCGTCGACGGGCAATGCAATGCCTGTCACGTAGGAGGCCTCCTCGCTGGCCAGGAAGGACACGACCGCACCGAACTCCTGCGCTGACCCATAGCGCCCCGTCGGTATCTCGCTTTGGCTTTCGGCAGCAATGACGGCCGGATCGACACCGCGGTCGGCTGCGTCCACAGCATCAAGCCGTGCAGTGCGATCCGTCGCAAAACGGCCAGGCAGAACGACATTGACGGTGACACCGTCGCCGGCGACCTCCGTCGCAAGAGTCTTCGCCCAGCCTGCAAGTGCCGACCTCAAGGCATTCGAAGCAGCAAGGCCAGGGATCGGCTCTCGAATGCTCGTCGACGAAACCACGATGATCCGGCCGAAGCGCCGCCTTCGCATTGACGGGAGGAAGTGCGTGGCCACTTCGACCTGGCTCATGAACATCGCGCCGAACTGCGCGTGCCAGAATGCCTCGTCGAAATCCGATGCGGCGATCGGTGGCGGGCCGCCGCCGTTCAGCACAAGGATATCAATTTCAACCCCGCGCTCATCGATCCTGCGCAACATTCGGGAAACACTGTCGCGGTTAGACAGATCGCAGGCGAAGGATACTGTTGATCCCGGTTGCCCCGCAAACTTCTGTTCGGCTGCATTGAGAGCCGCTTCCTGGCGGCCGACAAGAGCGACGTTGACGCCTCGCTTTACCAGTGCCTCGGCAACGCCGAAGCCTAGGCCTTTGCTACCGCCAAGGACAAGGGCGGTGCGTACAGAATTGGAGCCGGTCAATTTACCAATCCCCCTCGCGTGCCTGTCAGTTCGGCGATCGCGCCGACGAGCGTTTCGATATCCTCGTCAGAGGTGCTCATGTGTACCGAGGCACGGAGCAGTTCGGTGATGCCGCGTAGCTCCAAATTCGTATGGAGTATAGCCACTGCCGTTCATGCCAATTGTTATTCCCCGGTCGGCGAGGGCTCTTTTGACCTGGCCGCAAGAAAGGCCACCGACGGTAAAGGTGACGCAAGCGGCTTTCTCTTTACCCAGATCAAGCACCTGAACCTTCGGTTGCGCCGCCAGGCCATCGCGCAGGGCGGACGCTTTATGATTCAGCTTTTCGCGAATGTTATCGAGGCCCAGTTCGAGAGCTTGTTCGATTGCCTTCCCGAGCCCGAGCCTCAAGGCAACCGACTCCTCCGCGGTTTCGAAGACGCGCGCGTCGCTTACCTGAACAACGTCCTTGCCGTTCCATGCAGCCGAGAAATTATCGAGCTTGCGCGGAACCACCTCGGCGGCGAGGCGAGGGGAGATATAGGCGATGGCCGTACCGCGAGGACCCCGCAGAAACTTTCGCCCGCACGCCACAAGGGCATCGCAGCCGAGCTCTTCAACGTTGATCGGCAATTGGCCGATTGCCTGGCTGGCGTCGACTATGAAGAATGCGGAGGAGCGGCTTTGCCTGATCGCCCTACCGATGGCCGCAGCCGGATTGATCAAAGCGCCGCTCGCGCCAATCCAAGTCAGAGCTAGGATGCGGACGTCTGGCGAGGGATTGGCGCAGAGTACTTCGACGTCCACGGCGGTGCTATCGTCCGACGCCATCAGGGAAAGGCTTGCACCGCTCAGTCTGGCGGCGTTCTGTAGGCAGATGACGTTGCCCATCCATTCCTGGCGGCTGACCAGAACCCTGTCTTCCCCCTTCAACGGAATTGCTGAGATGATATCTCCGTAGAGCTGACCATGCCCGCTTCCAAAAGCCACATGATGCGGGCCGCAACCGAGCAGGCGGGCGGCGACCTCGTAAATTTCCGCCCTCTGAACACCCACCAGTTGACTGGCCTCCATAGGGCCAACCTCGGCCTCGGAGCGGAGGTAATCTGTGATCGTCTGTAAGGTTTCCGGTGCAGGGAGGCCCGCACCGCTATGATTGAAATGAACCAATGACATCGTCGCCCCGATCACCGCACGTAGAATACGGCTTCAATCTCGACCGGGACATTGGCTGGCAATCCTGCCATGCCAACCGCAGATCGGGCATGCTCCCCGCGCTCGCCGAAGACGGCATTCATCACTTCAGATGCACCATTTCCGATCGTTGAAAAGGCGGCAAAGCCTGGGACCGCGTTGATGAAGATCGTCAGTTTGGCCAATTGAACGACACGGTCGAGATTGCCCTCCAGCGCACGATCGACCCAATAGATGATGTTCGCCGCACAGAGCCGGGCGCACTGCAGCGCTGCACCGATATCGATCTCGCCGCCGACCTGTCCCACATAGGCGATGTCACCGGACTTTTCCGGGATTTGCCCCGAGACATACAGGACTTCGCCGATTTTCTTTGTCGGTGCGAAAGGCAGATCCGGTCGGGACAGTTCGGGCCACTCGACACCGCAGGCTTCGAGTTTTTGTTTGTAGGTCGACATGTTGGTTCCTTGCTATGGCGAGGCCATATTGCCAACACTAACTTCCCGCGTGTAGTCTTATAGTTGTTAATTCGATATAAGGATAATTTATGGATGTTGATTTCGATCTCAGGCTGCTCAGGATGTTCATTGCGGTCGCCGAGACCGGCGCGGTGAGCAAGGCAGCCGAACGTCTCGCTCGGACACAGGCCGCCGTAAGCATGCAACTGCAGCGGATTGAGCAAGCTCTCGATGCCGAACTCGTACTGCGCTCGCCGCGCGGGGTTTCGTTGACGGATAGGGGTGAGCAATTCCTGGCCTATGCGAGAAAAATGGTTGCTCTGACCCACAACATGCAGCGCTCGCTGAGTGACAAGACCCTTGCTGGTCGTGTGCGCATAGGCATGTTCGAGGACCTTGCCGTCACCCGCCTTCCGGCCGCCATCGCCCAGTTTCGTCGTCATCACCCATCGGTGGAGATCGAACTCTTCTCCTCTTACTCGCAAGAATTGGCACGGAGCCTGAAAGAAGGCCGCAGCGACATCGTCATCGCCGATCCGGCACGCTTCGATATCCCGCCGAGCAGCTCCATATCGCGGCAACTTGTTTGGTGCACCAGCCGGATGATGGAATTTGTTGAGGATGCGCCAATACCAGTGATCCTTTTCGATACGTCGTGCTCCTGGCAAGACAGGATGATTGCATCGCTTGCCGAAGAGGGGCTCACATGGACCGTCGGGTGTCGTGTGCGGTCGCTTCCGGCCATGCTTTCTGCTCTTCGAGCAGGACTGGGAATCGGCATCCTGTTTCCTGAGGCGATACCACCCGACTGCGAGGTCCTACATGCCAAATTCGGCTTGCCCGCGGCACCTGCAGCCGAATTCGGCGTCTACGTTACGCACGACGCATCCGCGGTTGTCGACGAACTCGCTTCATTCCTTCGGGACGGCTTCTGAGGTATTGTCCAAAAGTCTGCTCCCGCGCCAGTTTTCATGGAAATCAATAGGCTGGCATCAAATGCAATCCTCAGGGGCGCGCGTCAACGGAACTTGGGATGTTTGCCACGTTCTCGAACGCGTCGCGGTTGTCCCCACCTGCTGTCACATCTCCGGCAGGCCGGCCTTACGGAAGCCGTCGACAAAGTGGTCTCGTACCGATGCATCGCGCAGCGGCTGGGAGCTGAGCCAATGGCCGATGGTGAAATGAGGGTGGGCGATCAGGAACAATTCTGCTTCTCGCCGTGCCTCCTCACTGTGGCCCAACTGCGCAAGCGCAGCAGCCAGGAATTTGCGTGAGTTGGTACGATACGTGTCTTCCCTGCGGAGTGTAGCGGTTGCCGCCTCATAGTCACGCGCGGCGTATTGCGCCTGCCCAAGATGACAAAGATACCAGCAGGTTGGGTAGGGATTGAGTCGCAAAGCTTTTTCGATCTGCGCTAGTCCGTCGGCAACCCTCCCGTCCAGCACGGACATGTCCGACATGGCGGCCCAGGTGTCGGCGTGGTTGGGGTCCAGCTCCAGGGCCTTGGCGAAGGCGGTCTCCGATTCCTCCCATCGCCGCTCATAAGCCAAAATGGTTCCCAGAACGTAACGGCAGCCGGCATCGTTGGGATCCAGGTCGACCGCCTTCTGCGCGAACGTCACCGCCATCCGACGGTTAGGATCTTCAGGCTCGCCGAAATGAGTCCAGGCAAGCCAACGGTTGTAGGCGAGCAGACCGAGCGCCTCGGCATATGATGGCTCGAGCTCAACCGCGCGTTGGAGCAGCATATAGGCCTCACGCTCAGTTTGCGGCGACTCTTCCGTCAGACGGCGGGCGCGCACACACAGATCGTGGGCCTCAAGGTTCTTCGGCCGATTGCGCTGCTTCGGGATGGTCAGCCGGCCGACGAGGGCTTCAACAATCTTGGCGTTAACTTCATCCTGCAACTCGAAAACATCTTCCACCGTCCTGTCAAACCGGTCGGCCCACAAGTGCTGGCCGCCAAGCGCATCGATCAATTGGGCCTTGATGCGGACACGGCCCCTCGCGCGTCTGGCGCTCCCCTCGAGGATGTAGCGGACGCCGAGTTCCTGGGCGACCAGCCGTACGTCAACCGGCCTGCCCTTGTAGCCGTTCACGGAATTGCGCGCGATGACGAACAGGCCAGCCGTACGGGAAAGGTCGATGATCAGGTCTTCGGTCAAGCCGTCGACGAAAGGCGCGTCCGCTTCGTCCCCACTCATATTCGTGAACGGCAATACAGCGATCGAGGGACATTCGGGCAGCGGCAATATGCTCTGCGGCACATCTGGCCAATGCCACACGTGGACCGGGCGAGTGAGGTTCTTTAGGTAGCGTTCGCCTCCATCAAAGAATTGGTCGCGGATCTTGCCGACGATCTCGCCGTGAACGTTTGCTGAAATGCAGATACCTCCCGGTGCGGCCTGCGTCTCGAGTCGCGCCGCGACATTGACGCCGTCGCCGAGGACGTCTGAACCGTCGTCAATGACATCTCCCAGATTGACGCCTACACGCAAAAGCAGGCGCCGGTCTCCGGGAGCCTCAACAGCAGTGGTGGCCCGTTGCATTTCCAACGCTGCTGCGACCGCGCCTACCGCGCTACTGAATTCGATTAAGAATCCGTCTCCCACGACCTTGAAGATGCGACCGTTGTGGCGCATCACAGCCGGCTCGATAACGCCAGAACGGAGTTCCCTGAGGTTCGCCAGCGTGGCGACTTCATCAGCCTCCATCAGGCGTGAATATCCCACCACGTCGGCAACGACGATGGCAGCAAGGCGACGCTGAAGAGATTGATCCGTCATAAGAGGACAAGCCTAACGACTGAGTTAGCAAGTTATTGTTCAACCGCGGGTGAGTCAACAAGTGCTAAGAGGTAGCGCCCTGGCGATCTCCATCTCCATCGAGCCGTCATCCTTCTTTGTACCGATGGCGCCGACGCGGACGACACGGAAATAACGATCCACGGAAAGCGGACGGTTCTTGGACGTCTGTGATCGCCGGCAAGCGGGGGGCTTCGGCGCCGGTTGAATTCGGACGCTCCGCTCAACCGAAATCGGGCAGGCTCCTGCGCTCGGGCAATAACCGCTATCGCATGCTGAATACATTGCAGATGTGGCCGGACATCCAGACCACGATGTCGGCTACTGGACGCACTATAGCAATACCGGAGAGCGCCAAGCCGCCAAGCGCTGGCAGCGGTCACGATGATGCAATTGCGATCGGCGCTACCGACTTGCGCGGGCGTTTGGCGTCGCATCATCTTCGGCGTCACCGGCGGATCAGAAGCCCAAACGGTGTTCGATCGATATCCTTGGTGTTCGGCGGTAGAATTCGCGCAATGATGCTACCTGTGGTCACCGAGCACCATGCCGAGTTGCCCATGAGGATCTTATACTGCGCACTGGCATACGAATCGGATGCGTGATCAAATCAAGTTAAGGACCGACGGTTCGATTCCGTTCAAGACCAAATGTCTCGGGCTATAACAGCTTTGCGCCCGCATCCCGCACATAGCTTGCACCCTAGCAGGCTCCCATAAGCGGACATCTCGGCGGATCAGCCAGGCGGTAGGTTTGCGCCAAAACCAGTCGTCGTGGTTGTGTCAGCTTGCTGCAACGCACACTTGACGCTGCAGGGTGCCCGACCGGCAGCGTCCCCGAGAAAGAAGGAGAGCAGCCGGTTGGCTAACCAGAGTCCGCTGGACCGGCATTTGTCGTCATTGGTTTCGGCACGGCTTTAATACCGTTCTCCCTGAACGCGGTTTGGACCGCCACCAAGGCCGCGCGCCGGATCATCGACTGCTTGCCGGGTTTTGCCGTAAACGACGCCTTGATGATCAGCGTCCCGTCCTCAACGTCGCCGATTCCTTTGCTCTTGAAAGTCTCGATGAGGTCTGGGGCAAGCTCCGGGTCGGCGGCGATGTCCTGCCCGATCTTTTTGAAGAGCCTTCGGACCAATTCGACGTCGGTGTCGAACGCAACACGAAAGCTCAGCTTTTCGATCGCCCAATCGCGACTGAAATTCTGGATCTTGCCGATCTGGCCATAGGGCACCGTCGCAATTGCACCACGCGAGTTGCGCAGCGATACGGACCGTATAGAAATCTTCTCCACGGTTCCCTTGGCACCCGACGTCTCGATGTATTCGCCGAAACGGAAGGCATCGTCGATCAGGAAGAAAAGTCCGGATACGACGTCCTTGACAAGCGTCTGCGAACCGAAACCGATCGCAAGCCCAAAGACGCTCAGGCCGGTGATGAGCGGCCAGACGTTGACGCCTTGTGACACCAGGATCGAGAGCAGCGCCAGTGCTAGAATACTCGATTTTCCGACGGCGCTGATCAGCGGGACGATCGTGCCCAGTCTCGAACGAGGTACTCCTGGCTCTCCACCGCCGAGCGTAGGACCCGCTACGAGCACGGCACGCTCTGTCACCGTCCCGACCACATTCCAGAGAAACGCCGCGACAAGCGCAATCAACGCCATCCCGAGCGCGTCGCGCGCGACGCTTCGCAATTCGAAGCCAAGTCCGAGAGCCAATGGCGTCGCCCATAGCACACCCAACATGGAAAATGCAGCAATCAGGATGGCAAAGCGGAGTGTCTGCCGCCCAGCCGCAGCAGGGATGGAAATGTCCGGGGCCTCCAACTTACGCTGCGCCCAGCTTCCGAGCATCGCATCGAGATGCGGTGTTAGAAGCAGCATGAGGACAGTTACAATCACCGCTGATCCGGGGAGCGGCGCCCCCAATGTCAGAGCGGTCTGGCTGCTGACAAACGTGATGACGAGAAATCCGATGACGATCGCCGGCCAACATCGCGAAAGACGACTGCGCCAACGGCTTCGCGGGTGCGGACCGGCAACGGCAGCGGCCATCGTGCGTTTGTGTCGCCACACCATACCTGCAAGCAAAAGGTAGGCCGGGATGGCCATCAAAACCGTCCGCGTCAGATCCCTGAGGCCCGGCCCTGCATCCCAAATCTGCAATGTGGTGACAAGGGCAACCCCGACTATAGCCCAACCTATAGCGATCGACAGGTCACGGGACAGAGCCAGCACATGAAAGGACCGGCCGCGGACCTCCGGCCGTCGCGATGCTGTCAATATAAGTCTCGTCAGATATAAAACGACAAAGACAACGACAGTCGCAACCACCCATAGCCGAAGGGTTCGCAAAGGCAGGGCCGGCGGCGCAAGCATTCGAGCTGCGACAAGACCCACCGTGAGAGCAACGCCCATGGCCGCAGCACTCAATCCAAATCTACGCCAACCGGCACTCGTGGCAGTCCATTTGTTCACTTGCAGCGCTAGCACGAGGAAGGTGCCCGCCGTCAACACTACTACCAGGACGATTGCAAGCGAAAGCAAGACCGGCGAGCTCGATGCACCCACCATGGAGCTCCGCAAGTTTGCCAACTCGCCGGGCAGATCCGACAAGGCGGAGAACCGCGCCCTCAGCCCCGCCGCAAAACCGTCGGCACCCTTCTCAATGGACAATATCGCGGAATTGACGTCCAAATCGGCTACGGTCTCTTCGCTCACACTGCCTGTTCCTCTGTTGTGCTTCCACTTCGCCAACCTGTCATTGGTCCTGCAGAGTATTTGGCGGCGTTGCCATCGATGACTACATAAAGAATACCGATCTAGGCCGCGGCTCAGCACCGGCATCGGATGGTCAGCGCTGGCTTGCTATGTCTACTGCAGTGTCGCACTAATTGTGTTGGTGAGCCATGAGTTGTTGTTCGCAAAGAGGATCTGGTGCGGGATTGGCGCGCCTGAGCGTGTGCCTCTGTGACGGTGTGCGCGACGCTTCTAAAGGCTCGCGACTAAAGCCGAAACCACGGACCACGGCATGGTGAGATCACGAAGGCGAACATTGCCAGAGGCGGAACGACCCACGCACACCAGACCCTGAACCGGCCCACGATTGCGGACAGATTCTAGGCGCCTTAAAGGGAACGCCGTTCAAGCTCTGCAACTTACAGGTTTTGAGCCTAGCCGTCGCCGCTCGGGCTACTTCGTGATAGTTGGTCGAAGCAGGTGTAGACTTCACAACCTTGCGGGCGAGCTAGTCGTTTCTCCAAAAGCGGGCTGCTCTCGCTCAGCAAGTATATCGATTGTCAGGTGCATCGTTTGTCGGTTTTAGACCGACCTGCCTATACGGGAGGCGGTGCGGCGCATAGGCATGCAACACCAAACATCGACCGAATCGCGAAGGAAGGCGCGCGTTACACGAGCTGGTACCGCCAAGGCGAGCTGTACCAGATGCCGCCGTTGTTCACCCGCGTCCGCAATGCCCGGCCTTTCATTGAGCGCCTGGCATTTTTCATTCAGACTGATTTAATGTCACTGTTAATGGCATGAATTGACTCCTTTGAAAATTCATGACACATACAATGCCACGAACTCACTGGAGACCGAGATGGCAGAGACCCGCAGCTACAACAGTCCGCTCCGCGAGGAGAAAGCCCGCGAGACGCGCGAGGCAATCCTGCGTGCGCTTTACCGGCTGATGTGCACCGACGCCGGCCCGGACGAGATCAGCATGGACGCCATCGCCACCGAGGCTGGAATCCAACGGCGCACAATATTCCGTCATTTTCCGACCAAGGACGATTTGTTGATGGCCTTCTGGCCTTGGCTGAACGAATTGATCGGAGCCTCCATCGCACCCGACAGCGTCGCGGATATCGTGGCAGGTCCACAGGACGCCTTTCCGCGTTTCGATAACCACGAGGCAGCGATCCGTGCTTCGTTGCACTCGCCCACGGGGCGTGCGATGCGCTCGGGCATGGTGCCTGCCCGCCGTCTGCGCTTCGGCGAGGCGCTTGCTCCCGTTCTCGCCACCCTGCCGCCGGACGAGACCCAAAGGGTCGAGGCGCTGGCGCATCTTCTCTACTCGGCCTCTGCCTGGGAGGTCCTCAAGGATTACGGCGGTCTCACCGGCGCCCAAGCCGGTGAAGCCGCCTCTTGGGCGCTCGATACGATCCTGTCCGTGGTCGCCTCGGGCTCGTCACCGCGGACATGACTTCGAAAACCAAGGAGACAAGGAAAATGAGCGTCTATGTGACAACGAATGAGGACGGCGAGGCCCGCTGGGTCGTTGCCGATCGCGTCCGCTTTCTGGGCGGCATTGCGGGCGAACAGCTCGAACTGATCGAGGTGGAGATTCCACCGGGTTCCGGCACGCCGCCGCACAGCCACGCCTCGCCGGAGCTGTTCTATGTGATCGACGGGGTGATTACGATCCGCCACTTCCCGGCCGACAAACCACCGGTCGTGATTGCAGCCGCGGCAGGGACATCGGTGCGTGTCGATGGACACACACCGCATAACTATGTGAACGAAAGCGGCAGCCCGGCGCGAATGCTGGTACTGATCGAGCCATCGATGACGGCGTTCTTCCGCGAGATAGGCACCGCAGAACCCCAGGTCGCACCCGACTTTGCCCGCATCGGCGCCGCCATGCAACGCCACGGCATCGAAGCCCTTCAGATGGCGTCCTGACCGCCACCTGACACGATCGCCACATACCTGACTGTGGACAAGGAGCCGGTAAATCCGACGGGCGCGCTTCCGGCCGAAAGAGCGCTCGTTCAACGTGCCGACTTTTGTCAATAGGGCCTGAATGATGCGAAGGCGGTGACTATTTGTCACGCGGATCGCGAGCGCGGACGAGAAATTGACACGAGCAGGATTTCGCGGTGGCGGCTTTCTGGTCGATCGCAGCCAGTGAGCTTCGGCCGCTTTGCGCCGATCTCATCGTCGCATCGCCCTTGATGAGCGCAATACGTTGGATCACCAAGTTGCGCAGAGCCCGGAGGGACAGCAGGGTCTCACTGCGCCATGCTGGGGGCCATGTCACGTTGAATCTCATGACCGGTGAATGTAAAGAGGCTCGATCGAAACCTGCGCATGAGGTGCGTTCGCGAAGTAGCGGTGCTGCCGGATTTGCGCCGGGCTCGTTTCACGTCGCGCCGACGTGGTCGGTGGAAATTGCCCGAACCTGCAGGATGCGGTCGATAAGGCCCCATTCCAATGCCTCTTCCGCCGTCATGAAGCGGTCGCGATCCATCGCTTGCTCGAATTCTTCGTAGGTGCGGCCGCAATGCTCGGCGTAGAGCCTTGTCATGCGATGCTTGGTCTTCTGCATTTCCTCGGCATGGATCAGCATGTCCGATGCCTGTCCTTGGAATCCGCCTAGCGGCTGATGAATATGAATGCTGGCATTGGGAAGCGCAGTGCGTTCGCCCAGCTGGCCGGACATCAACAAGAACGAGCCCATCGAGCGGGCGGTTCCCATGCACAGCGTGTGCACCGGGGCGTGAATGTAACGCATCGTATCGTACATCGCGAGACCGCTGGTTACGACGCCACCTGGCGAATTGATGTAGAGATGGATTGGCCTTTTGGGGCTTTCGGCTTCGAGAAACAGCAATTGTGCGCAGACAAGCGCCGAGACCGTGTCGTTTACCTCCCCGTTCAGGAAGATGATCCGCTCACGAAGCAGACGGGAATAGATGTCGAAAGACCGCTCTCCTCTGCTCGATTGTTCGACAACCATAGGGACGAGTTGCATTGCTTCGCGCATCGGCGAACTCCAATCATTCGAGATTTTCGGGGGCTTGCCGCGTCAGGCGGCGAGCATGAGGGGCGGGCTGTTGCCGTTGGCGACCGTTTTCGCCAGCCGCTCGAAGGTCGCTCCGGTCAGCTCGTGGAGGATCCGCAGGCTGGTTCCGCCCGATCCATTCGGGGCGATCGTGAAGGTGACGGTGCTTTCGAGATGGGGCGGGGTATCGTCGCGCATTTTGTAGCGGATTTCCTTGCCCGGCGTTTCGGAGAGCGACTGTGGCTCGGCAAGCGCCTCCCTCGGCAGCCACTTCTCCCGGAATTCCGCGATGCTGATCGCCCGCCAGACATTCTCCGGAGACGCGTCCAGTTCGTATCTCTGCTCGAAACCGCTTTCCGGCACCTTCGCCTGCACCTTGGCCTTCACGTCGTTCATTGATCCATATCCTTCAGCAAGAGCTTGAGAGCGTCGATGCGAGCCGGCCAGTAGGCGCGGTATTTCGCCAGCCATTGCGCGATAAGGGCCAGCCCGTCCGGATCGACTTCATAGTTCACGAAGCGGCCCTCCTTTTGTTCGCGCACCAGCCTTGCCGCTCGCAGTACGGCGAGATGTTGGGACATCGCCGGCTGGCTGATTTCCATGCCCTGGCGCAGCGTAGTGGCATTCATGCTGCCGTTCGCCAGCTTCTCGAAAATCGTGCGGCGGGTCGGATCCGCCAGAGCGCGGAAAATATCATGTTCGATCATGACAACACATAAGCACACACTTATGCGATTCGCAAGCCTGCCTGCAACCGGTTTGCGGATTTATGGCGGGCATGCCTGTCTGGCCCATGCGGAGTGATATACTCAAACGCATGGGATTCCTGAGCGGCGAGCCAAATGAACAACTGGGCTGGAGGATTCGTTATGTTGGACAGGAGGAAGGGACACTCCTTCAAGTCAAACCTGTCAAATTTGGAACCGCCTGTATCATTGCGACAAGCTCCAAGCCTCGTTTGTATTTCACGGGATCTGATCCTACCACGTTGGCCTGCTGCAAATTGTCTTGGAGATCGGCGATCTTTACAGGGCAGGCGATCTTGTTTTCGACTGCTCGAATAACAAACTGATCGTCGGTTTCGTCTTTGCGGCGGGTCGGAGCGTTCACCGCATCAATGACGCCATTGCTGAAGCCCGATTGTTGAAGACGTTCGAGGTTCCACCCGTCGCACTTCTCCACGATATCGTGAAGGAAAGCGACTGTCTTTTCTTTCGCACCTTCGACGCGATCAGCCACTCGCTTGCAGTGGCTGATGTAGGGATTGCCGGTCTTGTCCATCTGCCCCTCATGAGCTTCGGACGAAACCTGTTGCGCCAACTCGAGTTCAGATACCTCGTCTTTTGAAATCTCGCCATGTTTTGACATCGAGCACGTCCTCTGCAGCGAAAACGCAACGGCTGTCTTCGCGGTTCCGCCAGCAGGCGCCGACATCGTCGCAGTCAACAAACAGTCAGATGACAGTTTGAAGCCCGAGTTCCACTACTCTGCCACTGGGAAGGCCGAAGTAATCGGTGGCGTTGCCTGCGTTCTGCGCGAGAACGATGAACAGCCGATCCTGCCAGAAGGGCATTCCGCCTTTCTTCGAAGGAAGGATGGTCCGGCGTGACAGGAAGAACGACGTCGACATGATATCGAACTTCAGTCCGAGCTTGCGCACAAGCACCAAGGCGCGCGGAATGTTCGGCGTCTCCATGTATCCGAACGTAATCACCAGTCGGCTGAACAGAGGACTGAAACTCTCGAGAAAGATCTTCTCCTCGTCAGGCACGAACGGCTCCGTCGCGGTGACGACGCTGAGGATGACATTGTGCTCATGGAGGACCTTGTAGTGCTTCAGGCTGTGCAGCAACGCTGTCGGCGCGCCTTCGACGTCGCTCGTCAGAAAGACGGCCGTTCCGTGCACAGTAGGAGGCGGCCGCTTGGCAAGCCTGTGGATGATACCCTCGAGCGGAACTTCATCGGCACGTGTGCGGGCGGCCAACAGTCGGCGTCCCGCCATCCACGTCTGCATGATAAGGCCCATGGTGCATGCCACGGTGACCGGAACCCATCCTCCCTCAGGAAACTTGGCGATATTTGCGACGAAGAACCCGGCGTCAATGAGAAAGAGCGGGACGATGACGGCTGCAGTGGTCGCGGTCGTCCATTTCCAGATGTGCTTCATCACGACGAAGAGCAGCACGCTGGTGATGAGCATCTCGCCGGTAACCGCGATACCGTATGCGGCAGAAAGTCCGCTCGAACTCCTGAAATACAGAACGAGTGCTACGACGAATACGAAAAGGAACGCGTTCACTTGCGGCATGAAGATCTGACCGGAGTGTGTTTCCGAGGTGTGCAGGATCTGGAGACGCGGTAGCACATTGAGGTGCATGGCCTGACGAACAAGGGAATATGCCCCCGAGATGACTGCTTGGCTCGCAATGACCGTGGCCGCGGTTGCCATACACACGATCGGCACCCGCGCCCATTCCGGATGCATGTCAAAAAAGGGATGTTTCGTCATATCCGGGTTTGCAAGCACGAACGCGCCCTGTCCGAAGTAGTTCAGAAGCAGGCAGGGGAAGACGAGAAAAAACCATGCCGTCACGATCGGCCGTCGGCCGAAATGGCCCAGGTCCACATAGAGCGCCTCCGCCCCTGTGACCGCAAGAAACACTGCTCCTAGGACAGCGATCGCGTGCCCGACATTGCTCGAGGCATATAGAATGCCATGAAGCGGGTTGATGGCGCTGAAGATTTCTAAGTCGTCGAGAATATGGATGCCGCCGCTTATTCCTAGAATCAGAAACCAGACTGCCATGATGGGGCCGAACACCGATGCAACTCCGCCTGTCCCGAAGCGCTGTACGAAGAACAGCACGGCAATGATGGTGACGGTGATCGGCACGATCCATCCGGAGAGCCCGGGGGCGACGACCTGGATTCCTTCGACGGCGGACAACACGGAGATTGCAGGCGTTATGATCGCGTCGCCGAGAAACAGGGAAGCGCCTGCGACGCCCAGAACGAGGATCCATGCTGGCTTCCCAGCGAAACTCTGGCGTGCAAGCGTCATTAAGGAGAGCGTCCCGCCTTCGCCTCGATTGTCGGCCCTCAGAACGAACGTTACGTACTTCACCGTGACGACGATCGTCAGAGCCCATACAATCAGCGAAAGAATGCCGAGCACGTTCTCCCGGTGCGATCCCGATCCTGCTGTCGCATGCAGAGCCTCGCGAAACGCATAGAGCGGACTGGTCCCGATATCGCCGTAAACGACACCAAGCGCTGCCAAAACCAAAGCGGGTAACCCGCTTCGTGTCTCAATCGCCAGTTCCGGGTCTTCGGATCGGAGTTGCGGATAGGTCACCGGGCAGTCCTGATGGGAGTGAGTATCTTTTCGAGGTTACGGCTAATGATCTCGTTGAACGTTCGACAGTTCGATTGGTTCGAAGGGGTGAACCACACCGCTGTGTGATCCGTCATTTTCTCCGACCGGCGCAGAATCGTGCTTGTCTTTGCGGTCCAAGCCCTACCAAATGCTCGGAGCGTTAGCTCGCGGCACGCGCGAGAACGTCAAAGCCCGGTCGCCATGGTACCAATAAACTCGTTCTCCTTGACGCTGCGCCCGCCAGGATTGCGCAATACCTTACCACAAAGGTTCGCGATATTGCACACAAACCGACGCCAGAATGTTTGATTTTCAGGGACTTAAGTTGGGTTGATCGCGTGACGCCGGTTCAATTCCGACGCTCCGCTCAATCGAAATCGGGAGGACCACCGGGTTCACCGGTCCTTGGAACGCACAAATGCGAAGCTCTCATTCGCGTGCGCTGCAGAGCCGTTCCGGTTGGCGGCATTGATCACTCGGTCGAGGCGAGCTCGGGGGAGTGTTAAGCATCGTATATCGCGTCCCGTAATCAGCGTCCCAACGTTGTTCAGGGCCCCACTTCCCATTTGCGCATGACCACAACCAGAGACTCCCAGATTCGGGTCCGCGCTACAGTCTGCAACCCGGATATTTGTAGAGGTCGGCTTGAGACAGATCGGGCGGGCATTTCATGGCGCCTGTGGCCTTCTGGCCGCATGACGATGCCCTAATCTGCGATATCGATGCATAACGCCCCTGAGAGACGCGAACCTTGACGCACTGCTTCTTGTCGGCGTTCCACCAGGTTTTGTTGCCGCCTATGTCAACATAGCCCCGCGCCTGCATTTCGCTCTCGGCGCCAGCGGCTCGCGAGCCCACGAGGTCGGCGATGTCGGATGGCGATTTGGCGAACGCGGCCAAGGGTACCAGGACTGCAAGGCTGATTGCTATTGTCAGGCGCATGATGATTTCTCCATGGCATACATACCGCGTGACGCTAGTAGAACCCAGTATCGTTGAGCAAGGCTGCGCTTAGACGACCGCTTGCTGCCGAAGAGCCGCGGGCTTGAAGTCCCCAAGCCCTGCCCACTGCCAATCAGCCGGCGCCTCCCATAAAACTGTAGATAACGTCGGTCACGCGATTTATTAGCAAAGACTAAATCTGCTACGCTTATTCGATCTTAGCAGTTAACGGCTCTATCGAACGACACGGAGGCTGATTTGCGAAAGACGGCTGTGAACACAGAAAACCTCGGAGCAGGCGCTCCGGTTCAGACCAGCATCCTTCAGCGAGGTGCGCCATTCGAGGCCCGCAATATTCCTCCATATTACCTGGACTTCTCATTCATCAAGCGTGCTCTCAAGAGCATCTGTCGCGAGAACGGAATTGAGCGCGACCGCAGGGCAAGGGTCGAGGTCGCTGCTATGGTGATCGCCTTGTTTCAGGAAGGGGCACGTTCCGAAGGTGAAATCGTGGAACGCGCCCGCCAGAGGTGGTCGAAGGCAAGTATCCAATAGACACACCGAGCGGCCGCGGGTCGCGTTGTCCCACGTGGCCCATGGCTGTCAGCGATCGGTCCTTCTCGACATTCCTAAACCGCACTAGATGCGGGATCCACATGGGTTTGAGCGCACTCGACACCCAAGCGGAGGGGTCTGCTTCGATACTTCCGTATAATTGGAATGGACTGGGGGTTCGGCGATCATGGTGTCGGTAGCCGCCGCGGCAGCACAGCCGCGATTTTGACTGAGCTCAAGTTAGACGGGTGCGTCTGGCAGCGTATGGGTCCAGTTTGTCCGTTTTTGCATACAGCTTCAAGTATTGGACATTGCTTTAGCCCTATACTTTGTGTGGCCCGTGCAAGCAAATGGACTTGCGATATGGCGAGGATGCCCGGCGTGTGGCTGCACGACGCGCCAAGGGTTGCGAGCGGTCGTCCGCCGCCGCGGCGCCCTCGTGCAACCAACGAAAGATGGAAAGGATGCCCAGATGAATCGCGCGCTCGATCGGCAGCCACCCAGTGAGATGTTTTCGAGAACGTCATTTCTCGACATCGCCAACGCGGCGTATATCGAAAGCCTGCAGTCGCGATATCTGGAGGATCCGAATTCTGTCGGTCCAGAATGGCGCGATTTCTTCTCCGCGCTTGGCGACGATGCGGTCGATATCAGAAGAACAGCGGCCGGCGCATCCTGGAAGTCGGCGAACTGGCCAATGTCTCTCAATGGAGATCTGATTTCCGCTCTTGATGGAAACTGGGCCAAAGAGCTTGAGGTGAAAGCGGGACAAGGGTCGCCGTCGGACGGTGACAGGCTCTCCGCAAACCGCGATACGGCGCGGGCATTGGCGATCATCCGGGCCTATCGGATGCTGGGACATCGGGCCGCGAAGCTGGATCCACTGGGTTTGATGAGACCCAACGAAATCGAGGAATTGCAGCCGTCCTGCTATGGGTTCAGCGAGGCCGATCTTGACCGCCCTATATTTGTAGACGGCCCCTTCGGGGGCGAACTGGCCACTATGCGCGAGATCCTGGATCGCCTGCGTGTCAGTTATTGTGGGACGGTCGGCTACGAATACATGCATATCTCCGACAGGACGCAAAGGACATGGATCCAACAACGTGTCGAACCGTTGAACGCTACGACCGAACTGGCACCTGATCACAAGCGGCGGCTTCTACAGAAGCTCGTGGAGGTAACGGGGTACGAGCGGTATCTCAACAAGAAGTTCGTCGGCACGACGCGCTTCGGGCTCGACGGGGGGGAGTCCACAATCGTTGCTCTCGAAGAGATCCTTGGCATGGCGTGGCCCTTGGTGTAACTGAGGTCGTTTTCGGCATGGCCCATCGCGGACGTCTGAACGTCCTTAGCCAGGTGATCCACAAGCCACACAGGGCAATCTTCAGCGAATTCAAGGGCGGATCATTCCTCCCGGACGAAGTTGAAGGGTCCGGCGACGTAAAATATCATCTGGGAACCTCTTCGGATCGGGAGATCGGCGGTAAGAGGGTTCACCTGTCCCTGATCGCCAATCCTTCGCATCTTGAGATCATCGACCCGGTGGTGCTGGGGAAAGTCAGAGCCAAGCAGGAACAGCACAGCGATACAGCCGAGCGCACGACGGTCCTGCCGCTCCTGATCCACGGCGATGCGGCGTTCGCCGGACAGGGGGTCGTTGCCGAGAGCCTCGGGCTGTCGGGCCTGAAAGGCTACCGGACAGGAGGCTCGGTCCATCTGATAATCAACAACCAGGTCGGCTTCACGACCGACCCGAGCTACTCTCGGTCCTCACCTTATCCGTCCGATGTCGCCAAGATGGTCGAAGCGCCGATCTTTCACGTGAATGGCGACGATCCTGAAGCAGTGGTACGCGTCGCCAGGCTCGCGATCGAATATCGCCAGACCTTTCACAAACCTGTTGTAATCGATCTGATCTGCTTCCGGCTCTTTGGCCATAACGAGGGCGATGAGCCGTCGTTCACTCAGCCCGAGATGTACAAGGAAATTAGAAAGCACATGTCGACGCTCGACATCTACGCGGAGAGGCTGATCGCGGAGGGGGTTGTTGGGAAGGGCGAGGTCGAGGACGCCAGCGAGAGGTGGGTTGAGCACCTTGATCTCGAGTTGGAGGCATCCAAATCATACAAGCCGAACAAGGGCGACTGGCTGGATGGCAAATGGGCGGGACTTGGCTCTGGCAGGGCGGAAAGCGAGGATGAGAGCGATGGCGCTACAGGCGTCGAGGTGTCGACGCTAAGGACCATCGGCGAAAAGATCACAACGCTACCGGACGGTTTCCACGCGCACCCCACTGTCGGTCGTTTCCTTGAGGCGCGACGTAAGGCGATCGGGGCCGGTACCGGCATCGACTGGGCGACTGCAGAGGCGCTCGCATTCGGGTCACTTGCCGTTGAAGGATATCCAGTTCGTCTCTCGGGGCAGGACAGCGAACGCGGGACCTTCTCGCAGCGCCATTCGGTGATCATCGATCAGGAAACCGGGGCGCGCTACGCGCCGCTGGCTTCCATCAGTCCCGACCAGGCGCCGTGCGAGACTTTCAACTCGATGCTGTCGGAGCAGGGCGTCCTTGGCTTCGAATATGGATACTCGCTCGCCGAACCGAACGCGCTTGTTCTCTGGGAGGCGCAGTTCGGTGACTTTGCCAACGGCGCCCAGGTGCTGTTCGACCAGTTCCTGTCGTCGGCGGAGCGCAAGTGGTTGCGGATGTCGGGCCTGGTCTGCCTGCTGCCCCACGGATATGACGGTCAGGGGCCAGAACATTCATCAGCACGGTTGGAGCGCTATCTGCAAAGTTCGGCCGAGGGTAACTGGCAGGTCGCCAACTGCACGACCCCAGCCAACTATTTCCATATTCTCAGGCGGCAACTGGCGCGTAATTTCCGCAAACCGCTGATCCTGATGACTCCCAAAAGCTTGCTGCGCCACAAGCGGTGCCGGTCGGACCTCGTCGACCTCGGCACAACGGGGCGGTTTCATCGCATCCTTCGCGACGAGGGCGAAATGGACGATGGAAACCCGGTCAAGCTGGTCCCAGACGGCAAAATTCGGCGCCTCCTGCTGTGCTCGGGAAAGGTCTACTATGATCTTCAGGATGAGCGGGCCAGGCGCGGTATCGACGACGTCTATCTACTGCGTGTCGAACAGCTCTATCCGTTCCCGGCCAAGGCAATTGCAGCGGAACTGGGGCGCTTCCCGACGGCTGGCATCACTTGGTGCCAAGAGGAGCCGAAGAACATGGGCGCTTGGTCATTCGTCGAGCCCTACCTCGAATGGGCCATTACCCAAGCTCGCGGATCCGCGGGGCGAGCGGGCTATGCGGGCCGACCAGCTTCGGCATCAACGGCGACCGGTCAGATGTCGCGCCATATTGCGGAGGTTGGCCTGTTTATGAACGCGGCGTTCGCCGCATAGCTGCAAATGGCGATCAACATACGCTTCAAGTTGATCTCATTCCCAGAAAGACGGGCGCGAGGCCAGGTGGACTGCATGACGTCCACGATCAATCCGATCGATCGTCGTCGTGCGCGTAGCGTGCGTCCACGATGCCTTGGCAAAGGCGCTCCAGCATCGACGTATCTCTCGTTCCCGCGCAGTAAAGCGAGTGAGGTTCAAGGAAGGACCATGGAAACATTGCAAGTCATCAAGGCGCTCGCGCACCCGGCACGAATGGATATACTGAATTGGCTGAGGGATCCGGAGACGCATTTTGGTCATCAGGAACATCCCGTCGCAATGGGCGTCTGCGCCAACCAATTCCAGCGAAGCGGCCTGGCGCAATCCACTGTTTCGGCACATCTTTCAGCGCTGACCGCGGCCGGCCTCGTCACGAGCAGGCGGGTGGGGCAGTGGATTTTCTACAAGCGCAACGAGGAAGCCATCGCCACGTTCTTGACGCAGCTTACGCACGACCTCCAGGGAAACAGGAAAAGCGTGGATCGCTCAGGTCGAGGCGACGTCGATAACCACACGGCCGCGTATTCTCCCGGCGATGATGTCCTCAGCAAGTTGGGGTAGTCTGGACATGGGTTCGACGGTCGTCATCTTTCTTAGCTTCTCCCTGTCGAGATCGCGCTCAAGGCGCCTCCATGCAGCGAGGCGTTGCTCGAGCGGGGCAGCGACGGAGTCCATGCCGATCAATGCGACGCTGCGAAGAATATGCGGCATCACAGTACCGTTCAGATCCGCGCCCCCGGCAAGGCCACAGGCGACGATTGCGCCGCCTCGTATTGTCTGAGCAAGAATGTTTACCAGCGTGTTCGAACCGACGCTGTCAATGCCGCCGGTCCAACGCTCCTTTTGGAGCGGCGGTCCTTTTTCCTGCAGAATTGCTCTATCGACAAGGCCGGTCGCTCCCAGGAAAGAAAGGTAGTCGTGGGTTTCTGGACGCCCTGTCGCCGCCGTGACATTGTAGCCTTGCGCCGAAAGCAGCGCGACCGCGACCGAGCCAACACCACCAGCCGCCCCGGTGACAATCATTTCGCCTGAGCCAGGCTTTATCGTGCCCCATTTCTCCAGCGCATCGACGCACAGGGCTGCGGTGTACCCGGCGGTCCCTATGGCCATCGCCTCCTGCATCGAAAAGCTGTCGGGTAGGCGGAATAGCCACTCCGCCTTGACCCGTTGATATCGGCAATAGGCGCCCCATTCCGTCTCGGACAGTCCCCAACCATTCAGGACAACCTCGTCACCTGGTTGCCATTTTGGCGAACGGCTCTCCACAACCGTACCCGCCAGATCCACGCCAGCGATCATCGGCATGCGTCGGGCGATGCGCCCCTTGCCCGTGATTGCCAGGCCGTCCTTGTAATTGAGCGTCGAGTAAGCGATTTCGACCAGAACGTCGTAGTCCGGCAGTTCTGCCATGGAAATCTCACGAAACGTGCCGCTTGTCTTGCCGTCCACGCTGTCGATCACCATCGCCGGGAAGCTCTTTTCCATGACTGTCTCCAAAGTGTCGTCTGTGTTGCGGTCGAATTGGCCTCATTCACGCCGTAGCAAGCGTCCGAGGCGGTGGCACGTTCACGGCTGTCGCCCCGGACGGCCGGAACCTGTGGCGGTACTCGACGGGCGTCACATTTATCCGTCGCATGAAGGCGCGACGCAAACCGGTTTGATCCGCGAACCCGCACAGGCTTGCGACCCTCTTTAACGGCGTGTCGCTCTCTTCGAGAATTCGCCGAGCGGCTTCCACCCTGGCAGCCTCGACGTAATCGCCGGGGGTCATGTGGGTTTCGCGCTTAAACGTCCTCGCGAAATTTCGGCTGCTCATCCCAAGCCGTGCCGCCAATGTTTCGATCGAGAGGTCGCCCGCGATGTTGTCGACGATCCATTGTGTGATGTCGCGGATCGGACCGATCTCGGCTGCCTGCGCTTCGAGATGAACGCTGAACTGCGACTGACCGCCGGGGCGCTGGAGGAACAGGATGAGTTCCTTGGCGACCCGCAACGCAATGCTTCGGCCGAAATCCTCTTCCACCAGGGCAAGGGCCAGATCCATGCTCGCGGTGACCCCGGCGCTGGTATAGATTGGACCGTCCTTGACGAAAATCGTATTTGGCTCGAGTCTCACGGTCGGAAACATGTTGGCGAGCCGGGACGTGGAATTCCAATGTGTCGTCGCCCGACGGCCGTCCAGCAGCCCCGCCTTTCCAAGAAGGAAGGCGCCAGTGCATATCGAGGCGAGCCGGCGAACGTGGCGCGATTCCCGACCTATCCACTGCAGAAGCTTTCGATGATCCTCATACTCGCGAATGCCGGGACTTCCGGCGATCAACAAAGTGTCGAACCCTTCCAGCGTGTCCTTGATCGACATATCCGGCAGAAATCGAGTGCCGTTGAGGGCGGTGACGGGCTCCATCGTCAGCCCCACGATTCCAAGCGAATAGCCGGCTCGCCCTTTCAGCTGCGTCGTGGCCTCCGAGAAGACGTCCATCGGCCCTGCCACGTCAAGCATCTGAACGCCAGGGATGGTGAGGATCGCGATACGCATGGTCTGCCCCTGCTTGTGGGCCGCCCGCAGGCTCCGGGCCGTGCAAGCGGCTAGAGTTTCGATCTTAGGTCGCGGTAGTGTCCGGTCAAGCGCTCGAGGTTGAACGCTCTGTTGAGGCCGCTCGGGTTCGGCAGGACCCAGGTCCTCGCTCCGGCGAACACCTCGTTCTGCCGTCCCCAATCGCAATCACCGCGGCCACTGATCGCAGCGAACGCAGCCTTTCCCAGGAACGCCAGATTGTCCGGTGAGATCCGGCTGATTTTCTCCTCTAGCTCGGGCGCAGCCGTCACGTAGTCGTCGGCAGTCAGTTCGGCAGCACTCCTCGTCGCCCGCGACACTGCGGCTGTTATCCCACAGCCGTAAGCGAGCAGTTCCTGTTCCTCCTCCGCCCTCAACAGGCGAGGGGTGAAGTCTGCCAGATGTAGAACCCGCCAGAAGCGGTTGCTGGGCGACGAGAAATTGTGGCCGTCCCGCTCAGCGGTGACGGCCGGATTGAGGCCGCAGAAGACAACGCGAAGGCCAGCCGAAAGGACGTCGGACAGCCCCCCGCTCTGGATGGCGGGAGCATCAACATCGAGGCCGCCTTCGATAAACGCGCCGTTCTGCGGGTCTCCACACATGGTCACACCAGCGCACGGCCCTCGGCGGATATCACCGAGCCCATGTCCACGACTTCGTCAGCCAGGATCATCTCGTTGTGAGGCTTTCCCGACGGGATCATCGGCAAGCAGTTTTCGGTCTTCTCGACCCGGCAATCGAAGATCACCGGTCCGGGAGTGTTCAGCATCTCGATGATCTTGCCGTCCAGTTCCTCTGGCTTTTCCGCCCGGATACCCACGGCGCCGTACGCCTCGGCGAGCTTGACGAAGTCCGGAAGGCTTTCCGAATAGGAATGGCTGTAGCGTTCGTCATGCAGCAACTCCTGCCATTGCCGGATCATTCCCATGTATTCGTTGTTGAGGATGAATATCTTGACCGGGAGCCTGTACTGTACGGCAGTCGACATCTCCTGGATGTTCATCAGTATCGAGGCCTCGCCGGCGATGTCTATGACGGCGCTCCTGGGATGCGCGAGCTGGACGCCGATCGCAGCCGGTAGGCCATAGCCCATCGTCCCAAGCCCGCCTGATGTCATCCAGCGATTTGGCTCGCTCAGATGGAAGAATTGCGCCGCCCACATTTGGTGCTGCCCGACTTCCGTCGTGACGTAGACGTCGTGGTCGAGTGTCAGCGCCCGCAGCCGCTCGAGCGCGTATTGCGGCTTGATGACTTCTGACGAATTGCGATAGCCGAATGCCTTGCGTGCACGCCACGCCTCGATCTGCTTCCACCAGGGCGCAATCCTATCCTTGCGCTCTTGCTGACGCTGGCGTGGCCACCCGGCGATGAGGTCTTCCAGAACAGACAAGGCATCGCCGACGATACCAACGTCGACGGGAACAATCTTTCCGATCGACGACGGATCGATATCGACGTGGATCTTCCGCGATCCCGGAGAAAAGGCGTCGAGACGACCTGTGACGCGATCGTCGAACCGGGCGCCGAGGCAGAGCATGACGTCGCAGTCGTGCATCGCATGATTGGCCTCGTATGCGCCGTGCATGCCAGGCATTCCGAGCCACAGGTCGTCGGAGGCGGGGAACGCCCCCAAGCCCATCAACGTCGAGGTAACGGGCGCGCCGACAAGGGCGGCAAACTCGCGTAGCCGTGCACTCGCCTTGGGCCCGGAATTGATGACGCCGCCACCGGTGTAGAGTATCGGCCGGCGCGCCTCGGACAGAAGCTTTATGGCCTGTGCGATGCCTGCCGGATTGCCTTTGATCTGTGGCTCGTACCGATGGAGAGGGATCGCCTCGCGGGGGCCTGAGTAGCGCCCGCGCGCGACCTGGATATCCTTCGGGATATCAATCAGAACAGGGCCGGGCCGTCCGGTGGTCGCTATCCGATATGCCTCATGCATGACATGAGGAAGTTCTTCAATGCTTCTGACCAGATAATTGTGTTTCGTACACGAGCGCGTGATGCCGATCGTGTCGGCTTCCTGAAAAGCGTCGGTGCCGATCAGGTGGGTAGGAACCTGGCCGGTGATGACGATCAGCGGGATCGAATCCATCAGCGCATCGACGATGCCGACGACGGTATTGATCGCGCCCGGCCCACTGGTGACGAGAACGACGCCCGGCTTGCCGCTCGATCGCGCGTATCCCTCGGCGGCATGAGCTGCACCCTGCTCGTGGCGCACCAGGATGTGACGAAGCCGGGGCTCATCCAAGAGAGCGTCGTAAATCGGAAGCACCGCGCCGCCCGGATACCCAAAGAGGACTTCAGCCCCTTGGTCGGCCAAGGCCCGCACGACCATGGCTGCGCCCGTTATCTCTTCGAAGTTTGCCGTCGCCGGCGTCGTTGCGGTGATATTGATCGTCATGATTGAGGTCCGGTCTTAGCGCGCAGGCTCTAGGTTCTTTCGATCCAATATAGGCGCGCGACACCTGTCCGGAATTGCAATTCCGTGGCAAAAACAGACAATCCTGCGTCGTTTACGGCCAGCGGTTTCAGGCAGCATCGGTGTCCTCGCCGACACACCATCAGAGTTGGCCCGGCGCTAGCTGTCGCGCCGAACTTCTGCAATCTGCATCATCACCGACTTTATGACGCCTTCGTCATGCAACTCGCCGACCAGCAGTTTGAACCAGCTGAATCCGACCCACAGTGCGACCTTGTCGTCCACCTCGTCGGCCTGCAACTCGCCGCGCGCTGCACCGCCACTCAGCATCCGTCTCACGTCGGCGGTGCGATCTGGAAGAAACCTGTCGCGCAGCGCACTTAGCGCCTCCGGCGTACCCTGTGCCTCGGCGATCAAGCCGCGAAGCGCCGCCCCGGCCGGGTGCGACTCCCAGAAACGCCACAGACTGGTCGTGTACTGCACAAGTTCTTCAACAAGATTCCCGGTGTCTGGAACCGGCACGAAGGTCGAACGCTCGGCGGTGTAGATCGCGATAAAAAGGTCGGCTTTCGTCGGGTACCAGCGATAGATCGTCGTTTTTCCTGCACCGGCTCGGCGGGCGACCTCGTCGACTGAGAAACCGGCGTAGCCCTTTTCCGAAATCAGATCCTTGGCGGCGGCAAGCACAGCAGCCTCGGCTTCCGGGTTGCGACGCGATCCAATGGATGTTCGCCTCTTGGCAGGGGCGGGTATCGGTTTCGTGGTCATTGACAAGGCGTACCTCAACTTCGTGGCCCCGATCAACAACGATTACACTACGAATGATCGACCAGATGAGCGCGCGACTGGGAGGCCTCAAAAGGACTCGCGAAGTACTGGGTTTCCCTCTCTACAAGGCCATTCGCGAATTCCATTATGCTCACCGAGTAAGAGGGCGCACCGTCGTAGGTGAGGACAAACTCCGTGACCCACAGATTCCCGCTGCCGATGATGCGGTGGACGGAAAAACGCTTCTTGTTTGGTTGAACGAAGCGGCTTTCCTGGATCTTCCTGCGTCCCCGGATATGTTCTCCGAATTGCGGATATTCGAGCAGGGCATTCTCCTGATAGATTTCATGCTCCCGCTCGAAATCCCCGGCGTCCGAGGCTGCCCAATGCCGTTCGAGCGCCGCCCTGAGTTCCCGATCTTCCATCTTGGACATTCCTTCCTCGAAATGCTTCCAATCTCACTTGGCTGCTTGCACCCCGGTGACGCGGGGAATGAAGCCGGGAACTCCGGTGTCGACCACGCCGTTGAAGCGGATGTTCGTAGTTATATGCTCGCGCATCTGAAGCATCGCATCCTCGGGCAGGGTGGAAAAGTCGAAGTTCTCCTCGATCCGCTTTGGGTTCTTGGACGTCGTGAGGAATGCCGTTCCGCGTTGGGCTGCCCAAGCCAATGCGATCTGAGCCGGCGTCTTGCCGAGGTGTTGGGCTATCGTGGTGACGACCGGGTCCTCGAGCAGGTTTGGAACCATTGCATGGCCGAGAGCCGCGAAAGCCAAGAGAACGATGCCGTGTTTCTGACAGTATTCTAGCAATTCCCACTCGGGAAGGTATGGATGCGACTCTACCTGCACGATGGCAGGCTTGATCCGTGCTTCCTCGACAATCTCCTTGAGCTTGTCGAGCGAGACGTCGGAGAGTCCGATGGACCTGCACCGGCCGCTGTCGACAAGTTCTTCCAGTGCGCGCCACGTGTCGACCAGCTTGACGCCAGGATCGTATATGACGTGTCCATACTCGTCTCGCGGGTCCTTTTCCTCGCCGGGGAGGAAGGCGAACGGCGTATGTATGAGATAGGCGTCGACGTAGTCGACCTGGAGACGACGGCAACTTGCTTCGAAGGCAGGTCTGACCCGTTCCGGGCGATGGTTTGTGTTCCAAAGCTTCGTGGTGACGAAAAGGTCTTCACGACGCAGGGTACCCGCGGCAATGGATTCGCTGAACGCCGCGCCGACCGCTTCTTCGTTCAGGTATCGCTCGGCGCAGTCGAAATGGCGGAACCCTGTCAAAAGTGCCGCCTTCACTGCCTGTTTCGTCGCAGTCGCATTGGGTATCAGTGTACCAAACCCGGCGACCGGGATCGCGCCGGTGCCATGGGAGAGAGGGATTCTCTTGAAGCGGAGCATATCTGGGGCTTCCATTTGCCAATCCTTCGTTTGGGGCAAAAACTTGCATCGGCGCGAGCTTTTTCTCGTTGCGCCTTAGCCAGACCAGCCGCGATGACATCACGCGTCCTTCCTTGTAAAGCGACACCGTTTCCCGGCCTATTGTACCTTGGTGTCAACACGCTTTCGCCAGCACCGCACCGGGGTCAGCGGACGTCATTCCGATTTCTGGCGGAGCGCTTTCGACCGTCATTGTAAAAAGCTCCTGGGTGCGGCTGACGCCTCGTAGTACGTGGGAACCGATCGATTGCAGACCATCGGTCTCTGAACGCGGCACGATCGCCGCAAAGGGCGCGGACATGAGGAACTTGCGTTGCAGAGGTCGGCAAAGCGACGCAATGCGGCTGACCTCGTTTACGGCAGGGCCGATAACGGTGAAGTCGAGACGGTCCTGGCTGCCGATGTTTCCGTAGAAGACATCTCCCACATGCAGCCCGAGATAGACATCCGTCACGGGACGGCCTTCGGCGCTGCGTTGCGCATTAAGTGCGACCAGCCGCTTGTCGAGCAAAGCGCGCGCATGGAGGGCGGCTGCGCATGTTCGGCTGGCGACGTCGCCTCTGAAGATCGCGAGCGTCCCGTCGCCCATCAGTTTGAGCACTTCGCCGCCGGCTTCCTCGATCGAGGAGATCACCGCGTCGGAGTAGTCATTGAGCATGGGAATGATCTCTTCAGGATCGACCGTGTCCGAGATCCGGGTGAAGTTGGCGAGATCGGAAAACCATAGCGCTGCAGAGATGCGTTCGCTCCGGCCACGCGTGATCCTTCCATGCAGCACATGGTTGGCCGCGCCCTCGCCGAGATAGACCTTTGCAATGGTGGAGGCAACACCACTCACCACCACGCACTTGACCGCAAGTGCAAGGCACGGCAGGAGGTCGCGCAGCGCCTGCTCGTCTGCCTCGGAAAAACCATCGGGCACGCGGGTCCCGAGCTGTGAGAAAAAGCAATCAATTCCGCCGATGGCGCCTGGATCGTCAAAGCGGTGTGCCGTGGCGATGAAATCGGTAAACCCATCCCGCTTCATCGTGTCGACGAGAAAAAAGTCGGCCGGATCGCCGTTCAGCAGCCGTCGGCGCACCTGCGTGCCGCCCGTCCTCTTCAGATAGTGGAAGGCAGAGCGCTGCCAGTCGCTCGGGATGCCACCTGGATTGGCGAACCCGAACTCGAAGACACGTTGCATCCATGGGGACCGATCCCAGCGGTAGGCTCGGCGTTCGTACACCGGATGCAGCGTATCCATGACGGCGCTTGCCCTGTCGATCTGCAGTCCACCAGCGTTGCAGCGCTCGCAGAACCCCGCGAGCAGGTCCTCCTCCGGCAAGCCCTTCAGTCCGGATTGAATCAGCCAGTTGGTGATGTTCTTGGCGTGGTGGTCGTCCACGGGAGCAACTCCTGCTATTGAGCGTTGTAATCAACAGTCGATCGGTGCGGCGGCTTTGCCTCATCTCGTCGTCAGCGGATGCGGTGGAGAGGGCTTCATCAGGGCGACTACGATCAGCCCGACAATCGCGGCCATGAAGGTGATCCAGAACCCGTCGATATAGGCCTCGACGTTCGCTTCCCTCTGGACGATCGTTGCCAGTACGGCCACGCCGCGTTTCAGGGCTTCGGACTGCGACGTTGCCGGTGCAGACCCTGACCCAAGCTGAGCGATCATCGAACTCCACCCCGGCGTCGTCCCGGTGACGTGAAGGCCGATCAGGTACGAGTGCAATTGCTCGCGCTGGCGCACCCAGGTCGTCATCGACGTCGCGACGGTCTCAGAACAGATCAGGCGCATGACCTGGACATAGGCGACGAGGGATATGGCGCGGGCCGGATTCACATTGCTGAACAGGGTTGCCACCGCAGCAAGAAACACAATCTCTTCGCCGAACGTCTGCAGGATCACGATCAGCCGGAACTCGGGCAGCGACCATATGCTGGTCAACTGTGTACCAAGCCATGCCGATATTGCGAAACATGTGAAGCCGATGATCAACGTCCAACGTTGCTTGAGGGTCCGGACAAGCGCCACAGCCGTGCCGGTTGCCGCGACGAGAAGCAGAACTGCGTAAGGTGCGGTGAAGTCGCCGATCTGCTCCGGACGCAGGCGCGCCACGCTGACCAGGAAGTTCGGTTCGAGCAGCGAACTGCCGAGACTGGCGATCATGAAGCAGGCGATCGCGGCGAAGCCCAACGCGATGTTTCTGTGACGGAGGATTGAGATATGAGCCCAGGGATCCTTGACCCGCGTCTCGTGCCACAAGAATACGCAGAAGAGAAAGGCCGTTGCGGCGAGAAGCGACACCACATACCCTGAGCGGAACCAGTCCAGACGGTTACCCTGGTCCAAGGCGAAATAGAGCGTCGTCAAAGCTACGCCAAAGAGCGCCATTCCGCCCCAGTCGGCACGATCCAGAAGCTCCCGGTCGACCTTCATCGGTTTCCCGCCATACCAGAACAGGATGCCGATGACGGGCGCGACGACGGCGCCCTGCCAGTAGAGCCATTGCCATCCAATCGTTTGGGTGTAGCTACCGGCGGCATACAGGCCGAGGTTTTGCGCGAACGGTATTCTCAGGACGTAGAACGAAAGAGCAAAGATCCAGTACTTCCGATCAAGGTTTCGAAAGGCAACCAAGAGCGTTGCTCCGACGAAGATGCCAAGCACCATTGCTCTTAGAGCATGCAATGCGACGAGAGGTTCGAAGCCGTGGGCAAAGGGTATCGCAACGGAGATGACGGAATAGAGAATAGACGGCCCGATCGTGACCTTCTTGACGCCAAAGACGCCGATCAACCAGCCGATGCTCGGTGCAACGAGAATTTGCGGTGCCGTCGCGAAGGTGCTCAGCCAGGCACCCTCGTCGAAACTCAAACCGAACGCGCCGCGCAGGTCCGCGAGGCCGATGCTTGCGGTCCGGACGTCGAAGGCAGTCAGTATCGACGCCATGACCATGGCAACCGCGACATATCCCTGTCGCGGAAGATCGCTTGAATGAACGCGCCTAGACATCGCGCTTTCCTTTTGTAGCTATTCGGGTTGTGACCGACATGCCTGGACGCAGGCGCTCAAAGTTCGGTTGCGTCGGGTCGATTTCGATGCGCACGGTCAGACGTTGGGCAACCTTTGTGAAGTTGCCGGTCGCATTGTCAGGTGGCAAAAGCGCGAACGTCGAACCGCTTGCGGGCGATACTTTCGAAACGATGCCTTGGAGGGTTTCTCCCGGCAGCAGATCGACAGAAATGTCGACGCGCTGCCCCTCGCGAACCAGAGCCAACTGGTTCTCCTTGTAGTTTGCGAGGATGTAAACCTTCGGAAGCGGCACGATCGAGATAAGGTTCGTGCCCGTAGCGACGTAGTTTCCAAGCTGTACGCTCCGCTTCGCGACAACGCCGTCGACCGGTGCGCGCACGTTGGCGTAGCCGAGATCAAGCTCACGTGCCGCGACGTCAGCCACGGCGGTGTCGACGTTCGCTTTCAGCACGTCGCGCTGTTTTGCGATCACGTCGAGCTTGACCCGCTGAGCGACGACGGTCGCGTCTGTCATCTTGGAGTTCGCCAACGCCCGCTCGTGAGCCGCGGTAGCCTTTTCCAGCGTCTGGACCGAGCTCGCCCTGCCGTCGATGCCAAGTCGCGTCTGGCGTTCAAGCTCCTTGCTCGTCTGGATTTCATCAGCGACGGAGGCCTGCTGCTGCGCGACGGCGACGTCGATCTGGGTGAGCTGAAACGTTCGCTGAGTGTCATTGTCTTCGAGCTGAGCACGGGCCGCTTGAAGCCTCGCTTTCGCAGCTCGGAGAGCGACTTCGAACGGCTTTCGGTCGATCGAGAACAACAAGTCGCCAGCTTTGACCCGCTCGTAGTCGCGGACCGAAATCCCGTCGACCGTGCCTGCGACGCGGGCGCTGATGGAGGAGACGTCCGCATAGACCGCCGCGTCGTCCGTCGTTTGCACCGATCGGCTTGCGACCCACCAATCCCAGTTCGCTCCGGCGCCGACAACGGCGGAAAGAGCGACGACGATCGCCGTGACAGGCACGGCGAACGAGGACGGTGATGCTTTGTTGGGGGAGGGAGCCGTCGGATGCGTGCCGTCCTGAGTTCCAGGCAGCGCCGTGACGTTGGTTCCCGACTGTTCAGTTACTTGGTTCTTGTTTCTCAACCAGGCCATTTTCTTCGTCCGTTTGGTAGATCCGAGGTTCGCCTTCCGCGACGCTCGCGGTGTCCCGGAAGAAATCGGCGATGTCGGACCGCGTGGGCTTTCAGGTTCACGCGGCAGATGCGGCTCGCCGTTCCGTCGCTTCGTAGATTGGACATACGAAGCTCCACTACCCACCTCCGCGTCTTCCGACAGGAGGGTCGGCAACCGATCAAATTCGGCCACGGCGACTTGCGGGAACAAATCCCCCGGGCCGCTCGAAACCAAACCCTCGGCTGTTATGAACCTGATATAAACGATACGTATCGTTTCAACAAGATACGACCTATGAAAATTCGCTTGCCCAGGTATTCGTCTTTTGATGACCGGGCGGCGCCGATCCGCCATGAAAGCAGGCCCGTCATCGAGCCGCCATTCAACTAAGGTATCGGCGACACCTTCGTATAATGGAATGCGTGTCCGTTCGGATGTTGTCTTGTCACGGGACCGGGCAACATGTCCGCTTGCGGATCAGAAGCCTTGGATCCTCAACCAAGCGGCATTGGCATGGGGAGTATGTCTTATGGCTCGCCTTCTTTCCGTCAACGTCGGGTTGCCCCGCGACGTCGAATGGCAGAACAGGATCGTCAAGACGGCGATTTGGAAGAGCTCGGTCGAGGGTCCACGCATGGCGCGGACATTGAACATCGACGGCGATGGGCAGGGCGACCTGGCGGGACATGGTGGCAAGCAACGCGCGGTGTTCGTCTACCAGATAGACTCCTACCGGTACTGGGAAAGGCACTTGGGCCGAAGCGACTTTGTCTATGGGCAGTTCGGAGAAAACTTTACGGTGGACGGGCTTGCCGACGCCGAGGTCTGCATCGGTGACCGCTATCGCATCGGTGGGGCGCTGTTCGAGGTGACGCAGCCCCGTGTCACGTGTTATCGGCTCGGCATTCGCATGGACGTGCCCGAAATGGCGGCTCTGTTGGTGTTGCATGACAGACCGGGCTTCTATTTTCGCGTTCTTGAGGAAGGGTATGTCCAAGCGGACGACGCTATCATCAAGACTGCATCCGGAGAGGGCGGCATGAGTGTCTCGGAGATCAACGCGCTGCTCTACAAGCCTGGCCATCGCCGCGACCGATTGGAACGGGCGCTGCGCAATCCGTCGTTGAGCGCTGGTTGGCGCCATTCGTTCCAGGCTTTGCTCACACAATCGGCCGAGGGCGCGAAGGTGACTGGAAATGCTGGCCTGACGGGCGTGATCGAGACGCGCCCGGCGTGGGGTGGCTTCCGCGAGTTCCGCGTTGTTCGCAAGACGTCGGTGGTTAATCACGTCACCTCGCTTGAACTCCAGCCGTTGGACAGGAGGTTGCTGGAGAACTACCTGCCAGGGCAATTCATCGTGCTCCGGCTGCAGCCACGCTCGGCTCCGTTCCTACTTCGAAGCTATTCACTGTCAGGCCGCGCGGACGGCCAGTGTTTCAGGGTAACCATCAAGCGGGAGCCGCACGGTGCTGCCGGCAGATTCGTAAGCGAAGAACTGAACGAGGGTGATCTCGTGGAGGTGAGCGCGCCGCGCGGCAGCTTCACATTGATCCGCGGCGACGGACCTGTGGCATTCCTGAGCGCGGGGATAGGGATGACGCCGGTTCTCGGCATGCTTCATGCTCTCGCGGCTGAGAAGTCTTCGCGGGAGATCTGGTGGCTCTATGGAACGCGCAGCAGCCTGGAGCATCCATTTGCACAGGAAGTACGCGAGCTCCTTCGATCGCTCCCGAATGCCCATGGCCACACCTGCTACAGCGCGCCCGCGCCAGGCGACCGACAGGGCACTGACTATGACTCGACAGGCCACCTGGACACGGCAATCCTCAAGACGCTTGGCCTTCCGATCGAGAGCGATTTCTACCTCTGCGGACCTGCGAAGTTCATGAGCGACCTTACGGAAGGACTTGCTGGCGTCGGAGTTGCGCGCCATCGCATCCACACCGAGATGTTTGGCTCCGGTTCATCAATAACGCCAGGAATCGCAACTTCGCCGCGACAGCCACCGCATCAGCCGGCGGGCGAGCCCGGCTCCGGAGGATTGGTCTCGTTTGCCCGCAGCGGATTGGCCGTGCGTTGGAACCCGAGCATGCACAGCCTGCTCGACTTGGCTGAGGCATGCGATGTGCCGGCTCGCTGGTCCTGCCGGACCGGCGTCTGCCACACCTGCGAGACCGGATTGATCTCGGGCTTGGTTACCTATCAACCGAACCCGATCGATGGAGCCGCGGATGGCAATCTGCTGCTTTGCTGCTCGCAACCGGCAGGTGACCTCGTCATAGACCTATAGCGGCCAGGGGTCGCACAAACGAAGGAATTGGACATGAGATCAGACATCGTTTCGGGAGCGGTTTTTCCAGACTACGAACTCAGCGATCACACCGGCAAACGTAGAAAACTCTCGGAGTTGCAGGCCATCTATCCCATGGTGCTGGTTCTCAGCCGAGGCAGCTTCTGTCCCAAGGATCGACGTCAGCATGAGGGGTTGCTGCAGCTCTATCGAGAAATGGAGGTCGGGTATTGCAGGCTGGTGACGATCAGCACCGACACCATTGCCGAAGCACACGAGTTCCGCAGCGGCGTCGGGGCGCATTGGCCATTTCTGTCGGATCCGAGACGGACGATCCAGCAGGATCTCGAAATCGCGGAATACACGGACCCGGTTCATAATCCGATGATCCCCCATGTCATTGTCCTCGAACCCGGTCTGGTCGTCTACAAACTCTACAATGGCTATTGGTTCTTCGGCCGCCCGACAGTTGAGGAACTTCGCCAGGATCTGCGCGAGGTCTGCAAGAAATCCTGGCCCGACTGGGACATCACGAAACCGGAGTTGCGGTCCGCTTGGCAGGAAGGGCGTAAGGATATGTTCTTTCCCTATGGCAGATCCATCGCACAAACTCTGGCCGACGATTAGCTCACCGGTTTTCGGCGACCCGACAGAGTGCAACCAGTCCGGTTAAAAGGCGAGGGTGAAGGCGTCGTCGTGCTTCGTGACAACGGCTGGACCGTCCAGGCGATCACCGCTCGCCTGCCGGGGCATCGCGGCGATCACAGCTTCGGCCGCAGTTGACCGCGGCTGTCTGGGGCTCCGAGCACTGATCGTCGAGGTGGTATTCCACCGAAGACCGGTGGACAGGCGCTTTTGACGACGACGCCCCAGACGCCAGGGGATCGCGTCTGGGGCCGGTGGTGAACATCCGTGATGTCAAGCCCGGCGCGTCATCCGCTGCGTTTTGCGAGTGCTCGACGGACGGCCTTTTCGAGGGCGTCGTCGGAGAAAGGTTTGAAAAGACAATCGGATGCGCCTTTTGCAAGGAGCCTTGACCGCTGGTTCTCGTCATGGTTCGCGGTTATAAAGACGATGGGGACCGGGCTGTTGCGACGTAGGAGCTCGCACTGTAGACCCGGCCCAGACATTCCCGTCATAACGACGTCGAGAAGCAGGCAGCTCGTCGTCGCAAGGGCGCCCGAAGCGAGAAACTCCTCCGCCGACGCGAAGGCGATGCTGTCGAGGCCAAATGATTGAATGAGCGCGGGCAGGGACTCGCGAACCGACACATCATCGTCAACGACCGAAACCAATGGACGAACGTTTCCCATGGCCAACTCCGTTGCGGCCACCACAAGGTATATCTGTCAACCGGTCGGAACCACCGCCGGAACACGATTGAATCTAGGAGTTGTTCAACCTCCAGTACATTGTACCAAGGTATCGGTCCGGTGGCCCTTGATCTCGTTTGCACGATTCAGGAACAGCCCCCGGCGTGGCTATCAGACACGCTATGCCGCCAGCGATGTGGTACAGGACCGGTTTCGGGAGGCCCCATGGTGGGGAGAACATCTTCGTGAATATCCCGGCGTTATTGGCGAGAGCGTCGATGGAACCAAACCGATCCACAGCCCAGCCAGCTACCAGCTTGGCCGTCGCCGGATCGTTGACATCGCCGTCGACGAGCTCGAGACGGGTTGTCCGATCGGACTACCTGGCTTGCAGATGCGCCTTGATGTCCCGACGACGTTCCAGCCCCTGTCGAGAAATGCCTTCACCAGTCCGGCACCGATCCCCTGGGACACGCCGAGGCTCCAATCCTTGTTCCCATGGAAGCATCTCCCGAAATGGGACCTCAGGCTATTGTGCCAAGGTGTCTCCGATACTATCGGATGTTGGTCTGGCGCGAAGGATGAACCTTTGCCGTGGTCCTCAATGCATGACTACCTGATCGCCGAGCCGGAGGCGCGCAAACATGGTGACAAGCTCGGGCAGAGAACGAGCATTCATTTTGCGCATCAACTGACCGCGATGCGCCTTAACGGTTATTTCGCTGATCCCAAGTTCGAAAGCCACCTGCTTGTTCAGGAGGCCGTGCACGACGAAGAACATGACCTCGCGCTCCCGGGGGCTCAGCATTTGATAGCAGGATCGAAGGGCGGCCAGCTCGGTATCTTCGCGCGTGAGTGCTGCACTGCGTTCCATGGCACTTCTTATGGCCTGCAATAGCGCAGCGGTGTCGATTGGCTTGGTCAGGAATTCGAATGCGCCGGCCTTCATTGCGCGCACAGTGGTCGGCACGTCGCCGAAGCCGGTTACGAAGATGATCGGTATCCTCCTTCCATCCGCGGTCAAAAGGCTCTGAAGGTCGAGACCATTCAAGCCCGGCATGTTGACATCAAGCACGAGGCAGCTCGGCCCAGAGGGTCGCGCATGTGAAAGGAAGTCCTTCGCGGAAGCGAAAAGCAGCGGCTGCCATCCTGCGGATGCGATGAGAAGTTCCAGGGATTCCCGGACGGACACGTCGTCATCGACGACAAACACAATGGATCTCTCCAGGGCCTGGATCTGCGTCTTTGCCCGCTGATGTGCGGCCGCGATGGTACTGTACATAGCTTTCTCCTTCTGACTTCGCTCAGTGTCATCTGACAAGCAAATCACGCAAGCCTTCGCTCAGAACCGTCAAAACGCGCGCCGAGACATTCGACCGCCCTCGGCAAGGAGCAGTCGGAGCATCCCTTTGCCGCCTTCCTGTACTGAGCATGGCCGGTAAAACCTGCCCATTGCGTGTGAGCCTGCGGTGCGGACCGCCAGCGTTCCGACGCCGAGGTTCATGCAATCGGTGTGCTTCATCTCCAAGAATGAATCGACATCAAATCCGTGCGACCGGATCAGATGGAGCGGTGGTTCCCGTATCGAAACATCCTCGTCAAGAATGCAAACGACTGGCTCCTTCTTCATCGCCGCGTCCTCGCTTGACAAAGGCCCGTCGCCTGGATTTGTGGCGCCGAATTCGAAGGAAGTCGGAAGCCGAAGGTCGCTCCCGCTTTTTCGTTGGATGACGCGTACATTTGACCGTTGTGCGCTTCGACGATCGAGCGGCTGACCGACAGGCCGATGCCCATGCCGTCGCTCTTGGTCGTGTGGAATGCCGTGAAGAGCTGTTCAATATCAGTCGCGATACCCGAACCTGTGTCCCGGACCGCGAGCTCGACCATCCCCTCTGTTGTGATCGCCGTTCGCAAAGCGATTTCCCGAGGCTGGTGCGCGAGCTCGCCGATTGCGTCGATCGCGTTGCGGAACAGATTCATGATGACCTGCTGAAGCTGGACCCGGTCCCCATCTACCCCCGGCAGTTGATCTGAAAGGTCCAACCGCAGTGCGATCCTGTTCCTTTGCAGGTCGCTCCCGATCAAGCCAACAACCTCGCGTGCGGCATCATTGAGGTCAAGCGGTTCGAGCGTTGCGGGCTGCTTCCTGAACAGTGCCCGGACCTTCCCGACCACTTCGGATGCGCGCTGTCCATCCCTGATAGTCCGGCGTGCCGCTTCCAGAGCGCCCTCGACATTCGGTGGTGTCGCGGCGAGCATTCGAAGAGACGTGCCGGCATTCGTGATGATCCCCGAAAGCGGCTGGTTCACTTCGTGGGCTATCGAGGCCGTCATCATTCCGAGGCTCATCACCCGTGTGATCTGCGAAAGTTCGGCCCTGAATCGGTCGCGGGCTTCTTCGGCAAGACGTCGCTCCGTGATGTCCTGGCCGGCGCCGATGCATTCCACATGGCCATCGGGATACTCGAGACTGCGCGCAACGACCCTTAGATAGTGGACGGACCCGTCGCCCGAAATGATCCTGGCCTCATATTCGGGATTGTAAGCGCCGGCGCGAATTTCGTCGCGCCGGCGTGCGAGAGCCTCTCTGTCGTCAGGGTGAACCCGCGTCGCCACCGCTTCCATGGTGATGACGGCGTCCTTCTCGAAGCCGAAGATGCGGCTGAGTTCGTCGGAGAAAATGACCTCATCGGTTGCTAGCTGCCAGCAGAAGGTACCGGTGTGACTCATCCGCTCGCCTTCCGCCAGCAGCATTTCGCTGTGACGAAGCTTGTCCTCGGCCTTCTTCCTGTCGTCGATGTCGGTATTCGTTCCATACCATCGTGCCACCGACCCATCTTCGGCGAAAACCGGGTTGGACCGGATCAGGAACCACCGGTATTCGCCATCGCGACGGCGGATGCGGGCCTCTGCTTCGCCGGGAACGCCCGCGTGCAGCACCTCCTCCCACGTCTTGAGAAGGCCGGCGACATCGTCCGGGTGAACAGCTGCCCACCAGTGGTCGGCCTCATCTGCCGCGATCCCGGCAAACTCAAGCCAGGGTTCGTTCAGATATTCCACCTCTCCGCTCGGTGCTGCGGCCCAGGCCATGACGGGAATGGCGTCTACGATCTCCTGGAGTTTCTGCTCGTTGGCCGCCCTGGCGGCCTCGGCACGTCTCCGATCATCGATATCCGTCAGGAACACGTACCATGGCGCGGTCGAGGGGTCCGGGAAGGGAACGCCATGAACCTGGAACCATCGATAGTCCCCGGCACTACCCTTTACGCGCACCTCCAGATCAAAATTCTGTTCGGCTGAGATTGCCTCGTTGAAGATCCTTATCGCTGTCGGCAGATCGTCGAGATGAATGATGTCAGCATGTTGCCAGTTTCGAAACTCTTCAAGACTAACACCGCAGTATCGGGTGAGCTGTGCGTTCACGGCCTCAACTACTCCCTCATTGGAAAGGATCGCGACCATACCCGGCATGCTGTCGACAAGACGACGAGCAGTGCGTTCGCTTTTGCGGAGCGCTTCCTCCGTCTGCTCACGTTCGGCGATTTCCTTCTTCAGGGCCACGTTGGCAGTGGCGAGCTCCATGGTCCGCTCGGCGATTCGCTTCTCAAGCATTGCTGCCAATTTTGCCTGACCGACATGACGCGCCGCCTCATTGACCGCAAGTGCGGCTTGATTGGCGCCGACGTTGAGTACAAGGCGCTCCTCTTGCGACAGAAGCCTGCCATGGCACCCCACGACCAGAACGCCGGCAGCACCTCCCAATCCCACCTGCGCATGCGCAATGACCATCAGCCCTCGCCCGAGCGACAGGTTGGCGGAAGCCGGCCAGGCCGAAAGAGGTCCAAGTGCGGAATCGAGGGACGCGCCAACCTCCTGAGCGTTGATAGCGACTTCGGCAGTCGGAAGTCTGGCCAGTTCCACGCGTGCTGGGTCATCTGGCAGCATCAGCCGAAGATAGAGCAGGTCGACATCCAGCATCGCCTGAAGGGCGTCGAGGAGGATATTGCCGATCTGAAAAAGATCGCCACCCGACCACATCGCTGGCAAGGCAACGAGCGTGATCAGGTCGCTCATGCATCGGCGACGCCAATCATCACGTGGTGCGGCACTCTTGGCGAGATCAACCATGGTTCTCACCGCGGTCGCGAGCCTCGCTCCTCCTCGCACGCCGCTCCCGCAATTCTTCCAGGAACTGCGCCGGGGCGACATAGAATGGATTCTCCTGGAGGACGCCGCCGACGACAACCATCGGATGCGTGCGGAGAACATCGACGACAGTTTCGCCGCCAAACTTTGCGAGATCATAAATGCAAATGACAACGTCGTCGTGCTGGCTCCAGACGTCGTTCACGCGCGCTTCGAAGGATATCAGATCCGCAATATCGGATCGTCCGTCGCCGGCCCAGTCCATCTGGCATATGATCCGGCTTAGAGGATAGCCGTTGTCCGAGTGACCGCTCGCCAGCTTCTCGAAGACCGCAAGCATTCTGTCGGAATCGAAGCGACCATCGCTGAGATAGACATCGGCATTCGTTCGAATGTCGAGCTGACCGACGGCCTCCGCTTCTTCGGTGTCGATCCCTTCACAGCGGAGCCTGTCGAGGTGTGCGGGCCGCTGGCCGGGATTGACCAGATGAACGGCCTTATGCCCGCATTCGAACCCATCGACGATGAACGGTATAAGCACCTTGTAGGCTTCATCCTCGCTGTTGAAGAAGGCGCAGACATGGCGGCTGTGGGCCAATTGCGAGCCGGCGAAGCGAATTGCATGAGCATTCTGTGCCATTTGCGATCACAGTTCTGGTTCCTGTCTCGCGCCTAGGCTCCGGATCTTTCGACGCTGCCCGCCGTGGAATATTGCCAGCGACTGCCGCTCCCACAACCAGGATGCGCCGATTATGAAATAGGGTCTAGCCGGGGCCCTTTTTGCAACGAGAGCGATGTTTCAGGTCAATGCAAAGGTAGTGGCGACGCCCAACACAATAGAGGAAGCGCCTCCTTTTGGCCATCCTGTCGACAACAGCCGGTGACAATGAAGGGGGCATCTCAACTTTTGATGTTATTCGCTGACACGTACAATCAGCTTCTCGAAATTCTTGCCCTGCAGCAGGCCGATGAAGGCCACGGGGGCATTCTCCAGGCCATCGACGATGTCCTCGCGGAATTTCAGGCGGCCGTCGGCCAGCCATGCCGACGCCTGGCTCAGAAAATCGGGCCGCTGGTCCGCGAATTCGCGCTGAATGAAGCCACGCACCGTCAGGCTCTTGCGAAGCACGGCTCCCATGAAGCCGGGGAGGCGATCGACGCCTTCCGCCGGTTCGTTGTTATAGTGGGCAATCAGGCCACAGACGGGTATGCGTGCGAAATCATTGAGAAGCGGAAAGACCGCTTCGGCAACGGGGCCGCCGACATTCTCGAAATAGACGTCAATCCCATCGGGGCAGGCTAACGCGAGTTGGGCGTTGAAATCCTTGGCGCGGTGATCGATTGCAACATCGAAGCCTAGTTCGTCGCGGACGAATGCGCATTTCTCAGGGCCGCCGGCAATGCCGACAGCCCTTGCACCTTCAATTTTCGCAATCTGGCCGACAACCGATCCGACGGCGCCGCTTGCTGCGGCGACAACAACGGTCTCGCCGGGCTTTGGCCTGCCGATATTGCGAAGTCCGGCATAGGCGGTGAAGCCTGGCATGCCGAGCACGCCGAGCGCCGCGGTCAGGGGTGCCTGCGTGGCGTCAAGCCTTCTCAGCCCGTCGCCGCTCGATGTAGCGTAGGTCTGCCAGCCCGAATGGGACAGGACGATGTCGCCCGGCGCAAAATTGCTGTTGCGGCTGCCGATGACGCGGGCAACCGTGCCGCCTTCCATGACCCCGCCGATAGCAACTGGCGGAGCATAAGATTTCGCGTCATCCATGCGTCCGCGCATATAGGGATCGAGTGATAGATAAAGAACCTGCAGAAGGACCTCACCTTCTGCGGCCGTCGGCAGGGGGCCGCGCTCGGTTCGGAAGTTCTCAGGCGACGGCAGCCCTTTGGGCCTTGATGCCAGCGTTACCCTTACATTCTCCAAGGCTTCGGGCATCGAATTCACTCCATAATCAAGATCGTTCATACCTGCCTGACGGTAGCGTCATCCCACCTCAGCCGCACGGTGCTTTTTTCCTTTCTTTCAACTCCAAAGAGAAAGCGGTTTCCTATCGAGCTAAATATCTACTTATTTGTGAGCCGATGTGATGACCTATCTTCTCAGCTTGCTGGACAAGGCCCCGGTCGAAGCTGGTGCGACCGCGGCGGATGCGCTTGTGGCGGCCGTCAAGCTGGCCATTGCGGTCGAGGAATTCGGTTATCACCGCTTCTGGGTCGCCGAGCATCATAGCATGACCAACCTGGCGAGTTCCGCACCCGAGGCGCTGATCGCCTATCTACTTGCACGCACG
>Ga0102591_1000775_pt1 | contig 53348 bp, 50 predicted proteins | sample AraplaCol_mCL_r2_2_FD_76860 | JGI IMG/M metagenome (GOLD analysis project Ga0102591, IMG submission 76860) | Arabidopsis root microbial communities from North Carolina, USA - plate scrape MF_Col_mCL_r2 (SPADES assembly) (version 2) | ecosystem: Host-associated > Plants > Roots > Endosphere... | reverse complement strand
AGATACAACGCGAGCGCGCAGGCGCGCGTCGGCAATGCGATCAACGGACATGACGACTACGTTTTGTGGGGGATATTCATTATCCGCCATCGCACCACCGTCCCGGGTGCGACCAAGGTGGAATGGTGTTCTCCCGGTATATGAGGTCCTATTCAGTTAAATGAGGGCATCTGTACCCGCCAGTATTGTTTTGCAGTGCAGCGTGCAACTTGTTCTCGGAGCCTAGAAGATCGCCCTGCATCCCGACGTGGGGGAGGGAGCAGAGCCCGCTGGCAGTTCGCTGCAAGCGGGCTTTTTTATGTCCAGAATTTGGCAGGTGCCCTCCGGGCGTGGACCCGTTATCGGCGGTCGTTTGGGAACCGACCCTACGCCCGCGCCGCATACACGGACCCCCACACGCACCGTGCCATTCGGGTGCCGCGTGCGGCCCCATGCATAATCGCCTTATGCCGATTTCCGCCGATGCCGTTCCCGCCGCCCTTGTCCCGCTCGTCGACCGCGCGCTTGCGCGTCTTGCGTTCAGCCTGAACGACTCAGGCAACTGGCCGCCGCCGGAACCGGTCCTTGCCAAGCTCCGCCTGCTCGCCATCACCAGCGACTTCGCCCTCGACACCCTGTGCCGGCAGCCCGCGCTTCTGTCGCAATTGACCCAAACCGATTGCCCGCCACTGCCGCTCCCGGAACTGGATCCCCAGCAGCCCGCCGACTGGCCCGTGCGACTGCGCCGCTACCGCACCGCCTGCTCCACCCGCCTGATCTGGCGCGACCTCGAAGGCCTCGACGACGTACCCGCCACCCTGGCCGGCGCCACCCGCCTGGCCGAGGAATGCCTGGGCCTGGCGCTGGCCGCGCTGGAACAGGAATTCGCCACCCGCCACGGTGTGGTCCGCGCCGCCGATGGCAGCACCCAGCAACTGGTGGTGTTCGGCCTGGGCAAGCTGGGCGGCGGCGAACTCAATTTCAGTTCCGACGTGGACCTGGTCTACGCCTACCCGCAGGGCGGCGAATCCGACGGCCCGCGCCCGCTCGCCGCCGAGGAATACTTCGCCCGGCTCGGCCAGCGCCTGGCGCGCCTGCTCGATGAAACCACCGTGGACGGCTTCAGCCACCGCGTCGACCTGCGCCTGCGCCCGTTCGGCAGCGCCGGCCGCGTGGCGCTGTCCTTCGCCGGCATGGACCAGTACTTCCAGCGCGAAGGCCGCGATTGGGAACGCTACGCCTGGCTCAAGGCGCGCGCCGTGGCGGGCGACATCGCCGCCGGTGAAGCGTGGCTGCAGACCCTGCGCCCGTTCGTCTACCGCCGCTACCTCGATTTCACCGCGCTCGATGGCCTGCGCGAAATGAAGGCGGCCATCACCGCCGAAGTCTCGCGCCGCGACATGTTCGACGACATCAAGCGCGGCCCCGGCGGCATCCGCGAAATCGAATTCCTGTCCCAGGCGCTGCAGCTCATCCGCGGCGGCCGCGAAGCCAGCCTGCGCGAGCGCCGCCTGCTGCATGCGCTGCCCGCCCTGGTCGCCTGCGGGCAGATGGCGCCGGAGGATGGCGCAGACCTGCTGCACGCCTACCGGTTCCTGCGCCGCCTGGAAAACCGCCTGCAGATGCTGCGCGATGCCCAGACCCACGCACTGCCCACCGACCCCACCGACCGCCTGCGCATCGCCTGTGGCCTGGGCTACGCCGACTGGGACGCGCTGCTGGCCGCACTCGATGTGCAGCGCGACCGGGTCAGCACCGAGTTCGCCGCGCTGCTCGCCCCGCGCGCCGGCCAGGCCGCCCCCGATGCGCTGGCCAATTACTGGCGCGGCCTGCCCGACAGCGGTGATGCCGAGGTGCTGGCCAATGCCGGCTTCCATGATCCCAACGGCGCCGACCAGTCGCTGCGCGACTTCGCCCAGTCACTCGGCGTGAAGTCGCTCAGCGACAACGCGCGCGCACGTCTCGACCGCGTACTGCCCGCACTGCTGCACGCCGCCACCCGCTCGCCGCAGCCCGACGCCGCGCTCAAGCGCGTGCTGGGCCTGCTGCAGGCCATCCTGCGCCGCACCAGCTACCTCGCACTGCTCGACGAACAGCCCAGCGCACTGGCCAGGCTGGTGGACGTGCTCGCCCGCAGCGCGCTGCTGGCCGAACGCATCGCCGCCTACCCGCTGCTGCTGGACGAACTGCTGGACGTGCGCGTCTCCGGCCCGATGCCCGATGCCGCCGCCATGCAGGCCGAGTGCGATGCCGCGCTGGCCGTGGACGACCCCGAAGCCGCGCTGCGCCTGCTCAATGAGACCCGCCTTGCGCTGAGCTTCCGCATGGCCCTGGCCACGTTGGATGGCCGCCAGCGCGCCGTGGACAGCACCCGCCAGCTCGCCCAGCTCGCGCAGGCGGTGGTGGTCACCGCCTTGGCGATGGCCGATGCGGACATGCGCCGCGCGCACGGTGAAGTGCCGGGCGGGCGGTTTGCCATCATCGGCTACGGCAGCCTGGGCGGGTTGGAACTGGGGTTCGGCTCGGACCTGGACCTGGTGTTCCTGCACGACCACCCGGCCGACCAGGACAGCAGCAACGGCGCCCGCCCGCTCGACCCGGGCCGCTGGTACGCACGCCTGGCGCAGAAGGTGATGGCGCTGCTGGGCGCGGTCACCGCTGCCGGCCGCCTGTACGACATCGACGTGCGCCTGCGCCCGGATGGCGGCAAGGGCTCGCTGGTGTCCTCGCTGGCCAGCTACACCGAATACCAGCGCGAGCGTGCCTGGACCTGGGAACACCAGGCCTTGGTCCGCGCGCGTGGCATCGCCGGTGACGCCAGCCTGCTGGCCGATTTCGAACGGATCCGTGCCACCACGCTGGCGCGCCCGCGCGAGCGCGAGGTGCTGTACGCCGACGTGGTGAAAATGCGCGGCCGCATGCGCACCGAACTGGACCGCAGCGACGCCGCGCGCTGGGATCTGAAGCAGGGCGCCGGTGGCATCGTGGACCTGGAGTTCCTGCTGCAGACCGGCGTGCTGGACAGCGCCGGCACGCACCCGGAGGTGCTGGAGCCGCGGGACACCCCCAGCCTGATCGACCAGCTGGCCGGCATCGCCTGGCTGCCGGGCGGCACGCGCGACGCGCTGCACGAAGCGCACGCCGCGCTGCTGGACGTAGGGTTGGCCTGCACGCTGGACAGAAGGCCGCGCCTGGCGGTCCTGACCCCCGCGTTGGAAGAAGCGCAACGCGTAATCACCGCCACCTGCGAAGCAGCAGAGCTGCCCTTCGCCGATACCGGCGCAAGGTCCGGTAACGCATGACCCCGGGCAAAAACAAACGCCGTCCCCGCCAATGTTCATGCCGCAACCGAACGCGGGCAACGTAACGGCGGTCGATAGGGATGCGACCCTACCGCCGAATCGCGGGCAATGCGGCACGGGATACGTGCACTATCGCGGGCAATGCCGCATGGTCGGCAACCGGGATACATGCACTGGTAGGGTCGGTTTCCAAACGACTGCACGTATGGGTGCAACGTTCGGTAACGCATGACCTTGGGCAAAAACAAACGCAACACCCGCCGACGTCCACGCCCCAACCGTCGCCCGGTTTCACGCCGTGCGCGGCGCCATCTTCCACAGCAACGCGCGGAACGGCGCCAGCAGGAACACACCAATGGCCAGCTTCACCGCCAGGTCGCCCGCGGCCCAGCTCACCCACGGCAGACTCGAACCGGCAAACGCGATGCTCCAGAAAATCGTCGTATCCAGCGTCGCACTGCACGTGGTCGCCACCATCGGCGCGCGCCACCAGTGCCCGCGGCGCAGCCGGTCGAACACGGTGATATCCAGCAGCTGCGCGGCAATGAACGCCAGGCATGACGCCACCGCAATGCGCGGGGTCGCAATCCAGATCGACAGCAGCACCGCCAGCGCAAACCCCGCCCACGCCACCCGCCGTGCCGCCGCCGGGCCAAACCGGCGGTTGATCAGGTTGCTCACCAGGAACGCCACCGGGTAGCTGAAAGCGCCCCAGGTCAGCCAATCGTTGATCGGGTACTGCACCAGCACGTTCGAACCCAGCACCACCGCGCCCATGGCCAACACCGCCAGCAGCAGGGAGCGCGGGGTCAATGGGGCAAACACGATGGCAGGGCGGGCGGTCATGGCGGAGCAGCTGGAGGGGAGGGGGCGCATTATCGAGGCACTCTCCCGGCGTCGCCAGTTTCCCGGCCTTCGTTCGGCGCCCTGGCTGACGTACCATAAGCGTCCTAAGGACGCTTATGGTACGTCAGCGATAGTGTCCAGATGTTAACAATCCAGGAAACTGACCCTGGCTTGCACGGGTGTGACTTGAAGCTCAGCAACCAGCGTGGTATACAATCAACGTCCTTAGGACGTTGATTGTATACCACGCCAACTGACGCCCAAGGAGGGTCCGCGTAGTGATGTCCTACCTCCCCGCCATCGCCTGGCGCGACGCCCTCGATCTCAAGATCCGCCAAGAGTTCACCCTGCCAGTCATCAGCAATCATGGGCTGGCGGTCATCCTGACTCAGCTGCTCGCGAAAGATGAATACGAGGGCAGGGCTATCCGCCCGCCGCGCAGTGGCCTGAATCGGGACGCTTTCCTCTCAGGCCGCAAAGCTCTGTTGGAGCGCGGCGCCCTTCTCCTGCCCGAACGGGGCCTGCCCCAGTCCCTGATGCGAGTGCCTGGTCGGAAGGACGCCTCTCCAGGGGAAGTGATGTGCGCCATCGATCCATTCGGCCACATCGCGTTCCTGAGTGCGATGGAGTTCCACGGCCTCACCAACCGGCTGCCCAAACTCCTCTACTTCGTCACCTTCGACACGGCGTCGTGGCGAACGCTTGCCGAACAGAGAATGGAGCACGAGCTCGGCGGGCAGCTGGCCGCGTTTCAGGAGGCAGACCTGCCCCCGCTGCAGTACTCGGTCATCAAGCGCCTCAACGGCGTGGTCATCGAAACCCTGCGTACCAAGGAAGCTGGGCATTGGCGGTATGCCATGGATGGGGCGATTCGCGTCACGGGCATCGGCCGCACGTTCCTCGACATGATCAAGCGCCCAGACCTCTGCGGTGGCATCCGCCATGTCATTGAAGTGTTCGAAGAACATGCACGGATGTACCTCACGCCCATCCTTGCCGAGTTCAACACACACGGCGGAAAAATCGACCGCGTACGTGCTGGTTACATCCTCAATGAACGATGTGGGATAGAACGTCCAGAAATCGATGCGTGGGTTGCCGATACTGCACGCGGTGGCTCGCGGAAGCTCGACCCGCAGGCCGAATACGCATCAGAGTTTTCTGAAAAGTGGAGTCTCTCAATCAATGCCTAGCCTGCTGCATGACATCCCTGCATGGGTCCGCACCACGGATCCGCGTCAGGCGGTCATGCGCCAAGCGGTGCATTGTGTCCTGGAGGCGATCGCCCGCACACCGCGACTTCGCACGTTACTGTGCATGAAGGGCGGCATCCTGATGGCGCTGCACTACGCGAGCCCGAGGTACACCACGGACATCGATTTCTCCACGCCCAAGCCGTTCACTGAAGCGGCCGAGCAGGAGACGCTCGCGTTGATGGCTGAGGTTCTGCCGGGAATGGGGGAGCTGCTCGGACACGACGTAGAATGCCGTCTGCAGGGGCACCGGGTAAAGCCGAACCGGCAGGGCACCCGGGTAAGTCTGACCATGAGCGTCGGCTACGCGCTGAAGGGCACCGCCGCCCACCGAAGGTTGGTTGCCGGCCAGTCGCCTTTCTCACTGTCACTCGACTTCAGCTTCCGCGAACGCATTCCTGCGTTCGAAGAGGTGGAGATCGGTGAAAGCGGTCACCTTTGCGTGTACGGGCTGACCACCCTCGTTGCCGAGAAGATGCGGGCGCTGCTGCAGCAACCCATCCGCAACCGGAATCGTCGGCAGGACGTCTTCGACCTCAACTACCTGCTCACCCAACGTGCTGAGCTTCATCTGTCCCAATGGCGGGCGGAGGTGCTGAGCGATCTTCGCATCAAGTGCGAAGACCGCGATGTGCCGCTCAGCGCAACCGCATTCGATGATCCGGACATCGCGACGCGCGCCGAGCAGGATTACGACACGCTGCGGTCGGAAATCGAAGGCGAGGTGCCTGAGTTTGCACCTGCCTTCGAAAGGGTTGCTGCCTACTTCCGCGCGCTGCCCTGGTAACGGGCGGGTTCGCCTACCAGCGTTCGCTCAGGTTGCTGGCCGCCGCATCGGTGGTGGGCAGGAACGCCAGCTGCGTGCCCTTCGCGTCGGCCACCATCCAGCCGGCACCGGCCTCGGTGGGCGTGAAGGCCAGTACATCGCCGGCTTTCAGCGCCTGCGCGGGGTTGTCGTCGCGCGCCGGCCATTGCACCACGGCCAGGTCGGCGGGTGCCTCGGGATTCTTCAGCGCCACCTGGTAGGCGCCGTCAGCCTGGCGCTCCACCTTCTCCACAGTGAGCGGCGGCAACGGGCCGGCCTTCGCCCCGGCAGCGCCGGCGCCCTTGTCCTTGGCCGCACTGCGCCGCTCCGAACCCTTGGCCGAGCCCTTGAAGCCCGCCGCCGTCAGCCAGATCGGCGCGGTGACCACCGCGATGCTCACATACGCGCTCAGCGCCGCGTAGCTCACCGACTGCTGGCTCGGAGTGAAGTGCTGCGCACCGGCCTGCGGTGCTGCAATGGCCACGCTCAGTGCCATCGCCAGAATCGAATAACGCTTCATGCCAACTCCTTCTGCAAAGGGAAAAATCGTTACGGCTTCGGCGCCGCCATCCCGGCCACCGGTACGTGCGCCACGCTCAGCTCCTGCGCCAGCGCCTTGCGCTGCTGCAGGAAACCGAAGACTGATTCCACCGTCACCACCGAATAGTCGCCGGAAATGCGCTCGCTGGCCGGGTGGTCGGTGGTGGCCGCATTGGCTGAGAAGAACCGCGCGCCCAAGCGCTTGCCCACGCCGATGTGCAGCGAGCTGGGCTGGTAGTGCTGTTCCTTCAGCCACGCCTGCACCTGCGCACGGCGCACCAGCAGCGTACCGTCGCGCGATTGCGCCATCGCCGCCGCCAGCACTTCCAATACCCATTGGTTGGAGTTCTGGTATTCAACGCTGAAGGGGTAGGCCACCACGCTGTAACGCGGCTCGTGAAGCGCCTTGGCCTGGATGCCCGGCGCGGTGAGCATCGCCTTCAAGGTTGCGCGCACCGCAGGCGTGGGCACGCCCACGCGCAGATCGGTATGCGTGCCGGTTTCGCCGATGAAGTTGCTCAGGCCTTCATGGAACAGCGAAGACTCCGGCGACTTGCAGTGGTTCAACAGATGCACCGCGCGCCAGCTGCCATCGTCTTCGCGCACCGCGAAGGCGAGGTGGCTGTGGCGCAGGCCGTACCTGCTCAGGTCCTGGCCACCGCGCGCGATGATCACCACATCCACGCCGTCGAGCGCTTCGAGTGTTTCATCGGCGCGCTGCGCCACATCGAACATCGACGCCAGCGCAGCCGGGGTAGGGTGGCGCTCCATGCATTCGGGTTGTTGGGATTGCGCCTGTGCCGCAGGCGCGGCCAGCAGCAACGCTGCGCACAGCAGTGCCGGCAGCGCGAGGCGCTTCAACGGCGGGTGCTCAGGCAATCCGGGGCAGGGCAGATCCATTGCGTTTCAGTCTCCAGCGGTACGGGGCCGCGTCGGCATCATAGCGGCATCAGGCTGTGTGCCGACTAACAGTCGGCGCTACCGAGGTTCGCGAGCCGATGGTGGTTTGATTCGTATCCCGATGGGCCCGTCGCGGATTGATCCTGATCCCAATGGGTACGTCGCGGATTGATCCTAATCCCAATGGGGTCGTGGCGGATTGATCCTGATGCCAATGGGTACGTAACAATTCGTAGCCCCGGCCGTTGGCCGGACACCGCGCGAAGCGCGGCCCAAGCATCCGGAGCCGCCCGCTCGACGCGCGCGACCAATCTCCCGGCGTTTACACAAACCGAAGCCGCCTCCACACCCCATCCACCTTCGCAACGCCCGAACGCGCAATCACCGGCTCAACTCCCGCGCACAAGGCTCGCTAACCGGCGCCGGCTGATCCTCCGGCGGCCACCGCTCCTTCTTCTGCTCGTCCGTTCGCGGCGGCTGGTTGCGATACGCGGTGAGCTCCTTATGGCAGCTCCACGACACCGCATCCTGCCCGGCAGGCATGCTCGAACACCCCGCCATCAACACAACCATCAACGCCACTAACGCACTGCGCATACGCACGCTCCTTCCCTGGTGAACCCCGAATCTAACGGCATCACCGCCGCATCGGTAGCCGCCCTCCCACCGCCGTTAAGCCGGGATACCCAAAGCCTCGCGCACCTGCGCGGCAATCCGCCCGGTCTCGCGCAGCGGTTCGATCGGCCCGGGATACCCCCAATCCAACCAGCGTTCCTGCAACCGCCCGCGCGCGCGCAGCGCCTGCTGGAACTGCACCATCCTTCCCTGCGCCTGCTGTTCCAGCGCCACCGCCACCGGCAACCGCGTCCCGCACGCCTCAGACAGCAGGTTCACCGAATCGGGCGACACCACGATGCGGTCGGCCCAGCCCAGCAGCCCCGCATACGGGTTCACCCCGTCACCGCCATCCCCCCAGATCACCCCGGGCACATCGGCGAATGCGCTACGCAGCGCACCCACCAGCGCCGGCGGCGTACGCCGCGAGGTGGTGGCCAGCAGGCTTCCGCCCTCCGCGCGCAGCTGCTCGGCCAGCTGCTGGAACACCGTCACCATGTCCGGCTCGTGCCACGGTGCGTGCGCGGTGGGCCCACCCACCAGCAGCGCGGTGCTCGGCCCGGGCAGCTCGCCGAAGGGCGCAAACGCCGCGCGGCCCACCGTGAGCCAGTCGTCGTCCACCGGGTTCAGGCTGCCCAGCAGGGTAAGTACGTTGCTGCCGCGCAGGGCATCGTGTTCGGGCACCACCAGCAGGTCCCAATGGCGCGTGCCCAGCCGTGGGTCCAGGATCTGCACCACCTTGCTGCCGCGCCGGCGCAGTTCGCGCAGCGCCCCGGCCGCCTGGCGGCCACAGCCCACCGCCAGCTCGGGCGGTTGCGCAGTCAATGTCGCGAATGCCGCGCCGTAGCCCTGTGCCATGCCCGGCAGCCAGCGCGGCGCCACCCATTTCCAGGGCGCGCGCGGCAGCAGCACCAGCGGGCGATGCACCCCCAGCTTCAATGCCGTGGCCAGGGCCACTGCCTGCCGCACATTGCCGGCACGGCCGTCAGTGATCGTCCAGGGCGGACTCCATCGTTTCACGTATGGCATTAATTCGTTTCAGCCAGGCTGGGTGTTGCAACAGTCGCGACACTCTACACTGCCAGCCTTCGCCGACCGCGCAGTGCCCCGTAAAGGTAGCGCACGGCGTGCGGGATTCCTTCTTCGTCCAACGTGTTCTACCGGAGGCTTCATGTCCAACGTGCTCAACGATGCTGCGCTTGACCAGTTGTTCCGTACCGCCCGTACCCAGAACGCTTTCCTCGACAAGCCGGTCGAAGACAGCCAGCTGAAGGCGCTGTACGAACTGCTGAAGTGGGGCCCCACGGCCGCCAACGGCAGCCCGGCGCGTTTCGTGTTCGTGAAGTCGCCCGAAGCCAAGGCCAAGCTCGCCCCGGCGCTGTCCGAAGGCAACCACGACAAGACCCTGGTCGCCCCGGTCACCGTGATCGTCGCCTTCGACGAAGACTTCCACGAAAAGCTGCCGTACCTGTTCCCGCATACCGATGCCAAGGCCTGGTTCGACGGCCCGCGTGAAGGCCGCCACGAATCGGCGTTCCGCAACGGCAGCCTGCAGGGCGCCTACCTGATCCTGGCCGCGCGCGCGTTGGGCCTGGATGCCGGCCCGATGAGCGGTTTCGACCCGGCCAAGGTGGACGAAGCCTTCTTCAAGGGCACCACCATCAAGTCGAATTTCCTGGTCAATCTGGGGTACGGTGATTCTTCGGGCCTGTTCCCGCGGCTGCCTCGCCTGGCCTTCGACGAAGCTGCCCGCATCGAATAAGCGTTTCCGCCGGACTGGCCCGTCCGTGCGGACGGGTTGTTTCCTTACTTTTCCCTTTTTCCCTACGAATTCGAGAGAGAACCGACATGACCGTGACCCGCAAACTGCTCCTGCCGCTGGCCCTGACCCTGGCCATCGCCGCCTGCTCCAAGCCGGCTGAAGAAACCGCTGCCCCGGCCGCCGATGCGACCCCGGCTGCTGCTGCCACCACCCCGGCTGCCGAAACCGCTGCCCCGGCTGCCGCCGCCCCGGCCGCTGAAGCCATCCAGATCGCCTCGGGCACCTACAAGCTCGACCCGAGCCACACCGACGTGCTGGCCCAGTGGAGCCACTTCGGCTTCTCGCACCCGACCGCCCACTTCGGCAGCGCCGAAGGCACCCTGGTGTACGACGCCGCCGACGTGACCAAGTCCACCGTGGAAGTGAAGCTGCCGCTGACCGGCCTCAACAGCTTCACCGCCAAGTTCGACGAGCACCTGAAGAGCGGTGACTTCTTCGACGCCGCCAAGTTCCCGGCGGCTACCTTCAAGAGCACCAAGGTGGAAGCTGCCGGCACCAACAAGCTGACCGTGACCGGCGACCTGACCATCAAGGACATCACCAAGCCGGTGACCCTGGATGTGACCGTCAACGCCGGCGGCGAGCACCCGATGGCCAAGGTTCCGGCCGCCGGCTTCGACGCCACCACCACCATCAAGCGCAGCGATTTCGGCGTCGGCGCGTACGCCCCGAACGTGAGCGATGAAGTGAACATCCGCATCACCACCGAAGCCACCGGCGAAAAGCCGGCTGCCTGAGCGGTAACGATGTAGAACGCAGAAATCCCGCCGAAAGGCGGGATTTTTGTTTGTGCGTAATGAACAACGGGGTGCTGCATTGGTAGGGTCGGTTCCCAAACGACTGCACGGAACGGTGCAACGTTCGGTGACGCATGACCTGCACCGAAGCAAAAGCCGTCCCCACCGATGTTCATGCCCCAATCGAACGCGGGCAATTCCACGGCAGTCGATTGGGATGCGACCCTACCGCCGTGCGTACCGTAGGTTAACGACGCGGTTACGCCGTGGCGATCTTCGCCAACCAACCGGTGGCGAAGTCCGTTGGCAGCCGGCGGGCCGGGGCGGTCAACCCGCTCTCGCGCAGGAACGCGTGCGTGGCCTGGGCGAAATTCTGCCGGGCGATCAGCGCCGTCTGCTTCACCGCGCCCTGCTGCTTGCGCAGCTGCACGATCTGCAGGCTTGGCTTACCCGGCATCGCGTACTTCTGGTAACGGCGCAGCTCGTCGGCCACCAGGGTGATATCGGCGTTGGCCTGCACCAGCGCCAGCTGGGCGCGGGCCAGCGGCAGCACCGCCTCGCGCATGGGCACGGTGGCCTGCGGGGCGATTTCAGCCAGGGTGGCGTCCAGCGTGGCATCGGCGCGCTCCAGGCGCGCGATCAGGTCGGCCAGTGCCGAAAGAGAAGCTGCTTGCATCGAAAGGCACCGGCCCAAAACGCGATTGTCGCATGGCGGCGGTCACGACCAACGGTCGTGACCTACCTGGGATGCCGGCGCCGGGCAGGGCCGGGCGTGGTTCGCGGGTACACGTCACACCCGCCGGGCCGGGGTTCGCGGATACGCGTGGCACCCGCCGGTCGGGGTTCGCGGGTGCACGTGGCACCCGCCGGTCGGGGTTCGCGGGTGCACGTGGCACCCGCCGGGCGTGGTTCGCGGATGCACGTGGCACCCGCAGGGCCGGGTTCGCGGGTACGTGTGACACCCCGCCCGCCCGGTTCGCGTGTACACGTGGCACGCCCCGCGGTAGCGCACGACCGTTGGTCGTGCGGCGCAGGGAAATCAATCCCCCTCGTGCTCCGGATGCGCCTTCCAATACCCCTTCGACCGGATCCAATCCTTCGGCACGCCCAGGTGCCCCTCCACGTACTTGCGCATCATCCGCGCCCGGCGCGATTCGGTGGCGATCCAGTAGAACGTATCGCCCTCCGGCTGCTCGAAATCGGTCAGCACGTCCTCCAGCAGGGTGCTGGTGGCCGCATCAAACCCGTTGCGCTCCAGCCACGACACCCGGATGCGTTCATCCTCCGGCAGTTCCTGGCGGTCATCCGCTTCCGGAATCTCGATGTACACATCCGCCCGCGCGCCTTCCGGCAGCGTCTCCAGCCAGCGGCCAATGGCCGGCAGCGCGGTCTCATCGCCGAACAGCACATAGGTATCGAAGTCATCGGCGGTGATGTGCGAGCCACGCGGCCCACCCACCGCAATCGCATCGCCGGGCATGGCATTGGCCGCCCAGCGCGAGGCCACGCCGTCGCCGTGCATCACGAAGTCGATGGCCAGCTCCTTCGCTTCCAGGTCCCACCAGCGCGGCGTGTAATCGCGGGCGGGCGAGGGCTCCTGGCCTTCCGGGTAGCGCGGGCCTTCGGGGGTCATGGTGGGCACCACGAACTGGCCTTCCGCATTCGGGAAGAACAGCTTCACGTGGTCATCCGGCGAGGGCGACTCAAAGCCCTCCAGCGCCTCACCGCCCACGATCACCCGGCGCATGCACGGGCTGATTTCCTCGGTGCGCAGCACCTGCAGCGGGCGGAACTTCACGGTGTGGCGCACCAACTTGTTTTCATGCAGAGCCATGGCGATGTACCTGTTTCAAAGCCGCCGCAGCGGCGTAGGGGGAAAGACCTGGCTGGCGAAACGCGGGCGGGGTCGAATAGGGGGAAGAACGGTTCAGCGGCCCTGCGCGCGGATCTGCGCGGCCGCCTCGCGCAGCGCCTGGGCCACCGCCACCGCGTTGTCGTCCTGCCAACGCGCGTGGTGCAGGCCCAGCGCCTGCTTCAGCTCGCGCATCGCATCGCGCACCACCGGCGGCAGGTTGGCCTTGGCGATCGCGCGCGCGCTGTGGCGCACCCGGTGCAGCGCCGCATCCACCTCCTCGCGCTGGGCGGCCAGCTCGGCCTGGCCCAGTGCGGTGAGCTGGTAGCGCTTGCGCCCGGCCTCTTCCAGCGCGCTCACCCAGCCGGCGGCCTCGAACTGCGCCAGCACCGGGTAGATCGAGCCCGCGCTGGGCGTGTACACCCGCACGAACATCTCACTGATGCACTGGATCAGCTCATAGCCATGGCGCGGCTGCGCCGCCAGCAGCGACAGCACCAGCAGGCGCAGGTCGCCCCGGCTGAGCGGGCGGGAAGTAAGCGGACGGGCAGGCCCATCCAGATCACGGGGAGCGGTCATTTCGATATATCGAATGAAGTGCGATAACGATATATCGAAAAAGACGACCGGTGTAGGGTCACGCCATGCGTGACTGCGCGCACGTTCAGCAACCATGACCCCGAAAGGGCCGCGCCCAGCCAGACATGGCCTCGTTCCAACCGGTCCGCCGCCACCACAACGGTTCGTCCCCCAGGTAGAACACTCCCCAGGTTCCACGCCCCCAATGACAGCGCTAGCCAACCGATCCCCCCAAAAACCGCCCACCCATCAACCTCAAGCCCCCCGTGGAACCCCCGCAACACCGCGCGCCACTGTCGCCTCATGTCCCCGAGACACAACCGCAGCACTTCCATACGCACCCGTAGCGAAGTAAGCAAACCCATTGGTGCGCTACACTTTGCGGCTAGAAATCTAAAACAGTCGCGCGCGTGCGTGCGGTCATGGGAGCGCTAATGAACTGGTTGAACGAGGTGCTGAACAACGACCCGAATCCTGTGGAAACCCAGGAATGGATCGAGTCGCTGAAGGCCGTTATTGATGTCGAGGGCCCTGAGCGCGCGCATCAACTGTTGGAAGGCATGGTGGAACTGACCCGTCGTTCGGGTGCTTACCTGCCGTTCTCTCCCACCACCGAGTACGTGAACACCATCGCGCCGACCCTGGAGGCCAAGAGCCCGGGCAACGCCGAACTGGAATGGCGCATTCGTTCCATCATCCGCTGGAACGCCATGGCCACCGTGGTGCGCGCCAACCGCAAGCCGGGCGACCTGGGCGGCCACATCGCCAGCTTCGCCTCCGGTGCCACCCTGTACGACGTGGGCTTCAACCACTTCTGGCGCGCCCCCAGCGACAACCACCCCGGCGATCTGCTCTTCATCCAGGGCCACAGCGCCCCGGGCATCTATGCGCGTTCCTTCCTGGAAGGCCGCATCGACGAGCAGCAGCTGGACAAGTTCCGCATGGAAGTCGACGGCGGCGGCCTGTCCAGCTACCCGCACCCGTGGCTGATGCCGGACTACTGGCAGACCCCCACCGTGTCCATGGGCCTGGGCCCGCTGGCCGCCATCTACCAGGCGCAGTTCCTGCGTTACCTGGAAAACCGTGGCCTGATCGAGAAGTCCGACCGCAAGGTGTGGTGCTTCATCGGCGACGGCGAGAGCGACGAGCCGGAAACCCTCGGCGCCATCGCACTGGCCGGACGTGAAGGCCTGGACAACCTGATCTTCGTGGTCAACTGCAACCTGCAGCGCCTCGACGGCCCGGTGCGCGGCAACGGCAAGATCATCCAGGAACTGGAAGGCGTGTTCCGTGGCGGCGGCTGGAATGTCATCAAGCTGCTGTGGGGCGGTTACTGGGATGCCCTGCTGGCCAAGGACACCAACGGTGTGCTGCGCAAGCTGATGATGGAAACCGTCGACGGCGAATACCAGAACTGCAAGGCCTTCGGTGGCGCGTACACGCGCGAGCATTTCTTCGGCAAGTACCCGGAAACCGCCGCCATGGTGGCCGGTCTTTCCGACGACGACATCTGGCGCCTCAACCGTGGTGGCCACGACCCGCACAAGGTGTACGCCGCCTACCACGAGGCCGTGAACACCAAGGGCATGCCCACCGTGATCCTGGCCAAGACGGTCAAGGGCTACGGCATGGGCAGCGCCGGTGAAGCGCTCAACCCGACCCACCAGACCAAGAAGCTGGACGACGAAGCGGTCAAGCACTTCCGCGACCGCTTCAACATTCCGGTGACCGACGCGCAGCTGGCCGATGGCCAGGTGCCGTTCTACCACCCGGGCCCGGATTCGCCGGAAGTGAAGTACCTGCAGGAGCGTCGCGCCGCACTGGGCGGCTACCTGCCGCAGCGCCGCCGCAAGGCGACCAAGAGCTTCAACGCACCGAAGCTGGAAACCTACGAACGCCTGCTCAAGAGCAGCGGCGAGCGCAGCTACTCCACCACCATGGCCTTCGTGCAGAGCCTGAACATCACCCTGCGCGACAAGGAACTGGGCCCGCACATCGTGCCGATCGTGGCCGACGAAGCCCGTACCTTCGGCATGGAAGGCCTGTTCCGCCAGATCGGCATCTACGCGCCGTTCGGCCAGAAGTACAAGCCGGTCGACGCCGACCAGCTCATGTTCTACCGCGAAGACCAGAGCGGCCAGGTGCTGCAGCAGGGCATCAGCGAGCCGGGCGCCATCAGCTCCTGGATGGCCGCCGGTACCAGCTACTCGGTCTCCAACGTGCCGATGCTGCCGTTCTACATCTACTACAGCATGTTCGGCTTCCAGCGCGTGGGCGACATTGCCTGGCAGGCCGCCGACATGCGTACCCGCGGCTTCCTGCTCGGCGGCACCGCCGGCCGCACCACGCTGAACGGTGAAGGCCTGCAGCACGAAGATGGCCACAGCCATCTGGCCGCTGGCGGCATCCCGAACGTGCGCAGCTACGACCCCACCTTCGGCTTCGAAGTCACGGTCATCCTGCAGCACGGCACCAAGCGCATGATGGAAGACCAGGTAGACGAGTACTACTACCTGACCCTGATGAACGAAAACTACACCCACCCGGAAATGCCGGAAGGTGCGGCCGAAGGCATCGTCAAGGGCATGTACCTGCTCACCGACGCCGGCAAGCCGAAGAAGAACGAGCTGCGCGTGCAGCTGATGGGTTCGGGCACCATCCTGCGCGAAGCCATTGAAGCGGCCGCGCTGCTGGAGAAGGACTTTGGCGTCACCGCCGACATCTGGAGCTGCCCCAGCTACAACGAACTGCGCCGCGATGGTTTCGACGCCGAGCGTTGGAACCGCCTGCATCCGGAAGAAACCCAGCGCAAGGCCTATGTGACCGAACTGCTGGAAGATCGCCAGGGTCCGGTGATTGCCGCAACCGACTACGTGCGTGCGTATGCGGACCAGATCCGTGCGTTCGTGCCGGCTACGTTCACCGTGCTGGGTACGGATGGCTTCGGCCGTTCGGATACCCGTGCGAACCTGCGTCGCTTCTTTGAGGTGGACCGGTACTACATCGCGCATGCCGCGATTGCGGCACTGGCCAAGGATGGGAAGATGACCGGGAAGGATGTGGCCCGGGCTATCAAGCAGTACAAGATTGATCCTGAGAAGGCTAATCCGGTTGGGGTTTGATCCTTCATCAGTGTTATGAGAGCGGCGGCCCCAGGGCCGCCGTTTTTGTTAGTGAGGATTGTTCCCTACGGCATAACTGACCGTCCGATCCAGATTGTCGCGAAATACGTTCCGTCAGTTGGCGAGATGTCACTGTCCATCGAGTCGAGAAATCAACAAAGTAGGGTTGGTCATTGAGGCTTGTGCTGCTCCGCGCGCATTCGGGTGAGGTAAACCGGATAAAAAATCGTCCATATCGCCGCTAATTCAACAGCAATGGCCGCGATTGGAGGCGTGCGACATAAGCTCGACTCGCCCTAAAGAATTGTTTTGAGCAAGCACGAGTTGGACCTTCGTACCTGATCAAGGGTGCGCGACACCCGTGCGACGGAACTCAAATTTGACTCCTATCCCTAAAGATCCAAAAGCTCGCCGAGACAGAAGTGCTGCAGTCAAGATCGGGCCGAAAATAAGTTCATCGCGATCCCAAGATAAGCTATCAGTGTTTTGTCGCAGTGCGCGCGGCAAAGACCACTGCTCGCCCCGAAACAGAATGCGAACTTCCAATTACACAGAATGGGCATTTGGTAACGACAGGCAGCACTTGAGAGCTACCGATCGTCTATATCTGAAGTTGCTGACAGCGCCCATGCTCGTGCCGAATCCGGATCACTCACCCCGGCTTGCTTAAGTATTGCCACGATGTCGCTCCCACAGATGATGACGATAGGATGTTCATCGTCCACTATCTCCTGATAGGCCTGCTGGTTTACGTACGATGTGGTAACAAGTACTCCAAACTGCCTATGCCTAAGCCTGGAAATTAGCCGCGACGTATCTCGTACCGAGACTGAAGTGGATGCGGCGTAACACTTTGCCTCCATGGCGAAGTCGACTTCGACGGAGGCGAAACCTCGTCCAATTCGATACCTGCCAAGAGCATCTCTACCGCCATCTCTGCTGGGGCGTGTCACGTCCAATGAGATTGTGTCGGGAAGGTAAAGTTCCACCAGCTTGGCTGCGAACCGCTCGAAGCGAGTTGGACGGTCCTGAAACAAATCTCTAAGTGTCTGAAGAATTGCTTGGTCTATCCTTGAAGTAGGAAGTTGAACAAGCTTTGATCGAATTGAATGCGTCGGGGCTGCTCGTAGCGGAATGTAAGGTCCACCGTTGATCCAATTCCTCCAAGTCGCAGGCGCTCCGATGGTGGTATCAGAGCCATTGCGTATGGAAGTAAGCCACGAACGTGACACCACTGGAGCATCAAGTATCGTGAATAGGGCTCGATAGTTCTGGAATCGTTGCCCGCCGGACTGGTGCCAAGTTGCGACGAGATCTTCAGTACTGGATACCCCGCCAGCTCCCGGCACGGCAAGCCCGAGAAAGCGCACGTCGCGGTAAGTACCTGCCCTGCCAAAAACTAGAATCGGGGGAAGTTCGTGCCTCGCCGAATGAGACCTGGCGAACGCGTCACGCAGCATCAGGTTTCCCCACCGTCGGGTACCGTGTAGCTCTGTTCCAGGCTCACGATTGTCGCCGAAGTAAGTTAGTATGCCCGTCTTGCTGTCGAGCGTGTCGGGCCAGTCAGGTTCCGACATGGAGGTCGTCAGTACGATGAGGCGCGGCTTCTCACGCTTTCCTAGGTGCCTAAATCCTCCCTGGTTGCTTACGCCCAACAGGGGCCAAAGGGGATCATCCCCAGCGTTGCCATTCCTCGCGCCCTTGTACACAGCGTCAACAACCAAGTCCGTCTCATCGAGTCGCTCAGCCTCTTCGAACGTCATTTCCAAGATCCTTCTGAAGTTGACAATAGTCGGCGACGTCGAGTGGGAATTTCCCTGATTGACATCGGCGGAAACCTCTGCAACGCTGGCCCGCGCACTGGGCGGAGGAGTTTTCGGCCTTGTGTGAGGCACATCCACTGGATACGTGGATCTCGATCGACCGAATCTATTATGCTGGAGATAACTTGCGAGCGCTCGACTTATTTTGCGGTGGCGGGCTCAGTAGCTCCGGTGCGCGTGCAGGCGGCGCCGAGTTGGTGGGCGCCATTGATCTCAATCAGATTGCAACCGACACGTACAAGGCTAACTTCCCTGGTGCCTCGGTAATTAACAATAGGCTTGAGAAGATTAGTCCGCGAAAGCTGCGCGACGAGATAGGCGATATCGACCTCCTACTAGCCTCGCCAGAGTGCACCAACCATACATGTGCTAAAGGTGCCGCTCCCCGGTCCGAGAGGAGCAAAGAGACCGCGCTGCAAACAGTTCGCTACGCAAGGGCTTTCAAGCCCAGATGGATCGTTATGGAGAATGTGGTTCACATGAGGCCCTGGTCTCGCTACCACGAGTTGATCGATTCCCTTCTTCGGCTCAAGTATCGCGTGACGGAGCAGGTGATCGATTCGTCCGACCTGGGCGTGCCTCAAAAGCGGAAACGACTCTTCGTCGTTTGCGATCTCGAGCATCAAGTTCCTCCGCTGACGCTGGAGCCTAACCTGCGCCAGCGGACAGTCAGGTCTATTCTCGATCCAGAAGGCACGTGGCCAACGTCGCCGCTGCTCCGAGAGGGGCGAGCATCCGACACTCTTGCCAGAGCGAGGAGAGCAATCGACGAACTAGGGACTGAGACTCCTTTCCTCGTCGTTTACTATGGCACGGACGGTTGCGGAGGCTGGCAGTCGATTGATAGGCCCCTGCGGACCGTAACCACTGTCGACAGGTTTGCGCTGGTTACTCCGACTCCCGACGGCCACGTGATGCGAATGCTTCAAGTCCCGGAGCTTAAGCGGGCAATGGGCTTAGAGGATTCATACGATCTCTCACACGGTACGCGGCGGGATAAGGTGCGACTGCTTGGGAATGGTGTATGTCCGCCTGTGATGATGCGACTAGTGCAGCAGTTGGGTGAATTGACATAGGTGACGAGCGCATGAGCGACGATGCGAAGGGCGGTTTGTATTCCTTGAGGCCTCGAGCCAGAATTCTGCGAACGCTTGGGGAGGAGTTGATAAGCAGCGAGGTTGTCGCAGTAATCGAACTCGTGAAGAATGCTTTTGATGCCGATGCAAGTAGAGTCGAAGTCTTGTTCGAGGGCGAGGCGGGGAGTCTCGTGGCACTCACTGTTCTGGACGATGGTCACGGGATGGCCATGAACACGGTCGCCCGCGCATGGATGGAGCCAGCTACAGACCACAAAAAGAAGCGGAAGGTTAGCCCGTATCTAAAGCGAAGACTTTTGGGTGAGAAGGGTGTTGGCCGTTTCGCCTCCGCGCGCTTGGCTACAGGGCTTGAGCTGGTCACACGAGAGGTTGGGTCTAAGGATGAGATATTCGCGTTCTTCGACTGGACGCAGTTTGACGACCCGGATACCTATTTGGACCAAGTAGAGATCCTCGCAGAGGAGCGTTCCCCTCAGATCATCAGGGAGGGAGGCATCTGCGCGGGCGGTCCGCCTGCAGAGGGTCTTCCTCGCGACGGAACGCACGGGACTATCCTAAGAATGGAGGGACTGAAGAAAGATTGGTCCGACGCAGACTTCGTTGACCTCTCGCGTGGCTTAAGCCGACTAATTGCGCCATTCTCAAAGAACTCGGACTTCGGTATTTTTCTTCGCAGGTCGTCAACGGATGAGGGCGCGATCGAAGAAGTGAATCCGCCAGAGATCATAAAGTATCCGCACTACGAGCTTCGTGCTTCATTGTCCGAAGATGGGATGTTTACTGCAAAGGTGATAGTTAAGTCCACGGAAGCGGTCGTCGAGCGGAGTGGTCGAATTCGACGCGGAAGCGGGGCAAATGAGCTCTTCATAAACGAAGGTGCTGATGGCTCTGGCGAGACCGTGGGTAGGCTGCCTGAGTGCGGACCACTTGATGTCGAAGTTCTTGTATGGGATAGAGATCAACTGGAGAATGTTGATCAGAAAATTGGAGTTGGCCTGCGTAGCGTTCGAAAGGACTTGGACTCGATTGCTGGCATCAGCGTATACAGGGATGGGTTTAGAGTTTTGCCCTACGGCGAGCCTGACAATGACTGGCTGAAGCTTGATCTTAGGCGGGTGCAGAACCCCACGATGAGGCTATCAAACAATCAAATTACCGGCTACGTTGAGATTTCCTCGGACGCAAATCCTGAACTCCGGGACCAGAGCAACCGAGAGGGCCTGGATAACAATCAGGCATATGCTGATCTTAAGGCGGTCCTTAGGTTCTTCCTTGGAATTCTTGAGCCTGAGCGCTACAAGGAGCGCAAGCTGGAGCAGGGCAAGAAGCCCGAGAGGAGTGGTTCCATTTTTGCGGCACCCGACCTGTCTAAACTTCGCGATCAGATCAAGTCAGGCTTGGCGGATGATGATACCGTCCAGATGCTTGATGAGGTTACCAAAGACTGGGAATCGCAGATTGTCCGGATTAAGGAGGCTGTGGCGAGGTATCACACGCTTGCCACTGTAGGACAGCTTGTCGATAAAGTAGTTCACGATGGACGTCAGCCGTTGTCCACAATCCAAGGGCAGTCGACCTTGGCGGTAGAGGCGGTAGGGTCGCTAAAGAAGAAGTATCCTGATGACGTCGCACTCAACGAATCCCTAGAGCGTCTGGGAGGACGCCTCACGCGCGTCAAGGAGTCTGCTTCGCTACTTGACCTTCTGTTTAGAAGAATTGAGCCTCTAGGGGGGCGTCGCAAGGGTAGACCAACCAAGGTCTACTTGAATGAGATCATCAAAAGCGCGTTCTCGCATTTTGAGTCGGACATCCTCGCGAACGGGATAAAAGTTAGCCTTCCTGTGGAGGACGATCTTGTACGGGTAGACTCACTAGAGCTTCAAGAGGTATTCATCAATCTAATCTCCAATAGTATTCATTGGATGTCTAGTGTCCCGAGGGATAGGCGGGCAATCGTTGTAAGTACGTCAAGGATTGAAGATGGGGCTGTTGAGATAATATTCGCCGACAGCGGGCCCGGTGTGCCTCTAGCAAATAGAGAGTCGATCTTTGATCCCTACTTCTCGACGAAGTCAGATGGTATTGGTCTTGGTTTGGTCATCTCTGGAGAGATTATCCGAGACTACTATGGTGGTGAACTAGAATTGCTTAACTCTGGGCCGTTGCCCGGGGCCGTTTTCCGTATAGTTATTCGGCGCCGGGTGTAGAATATTTGGCACAAAACATGGGGGGGTATATGTGGCGGGTACTTTGCGTTGATGATGATGCCGAGAAGGCTAGGGATGTTGGCGACTACCTGAAGGAATGGGAGGGCAATGCGCTCGGTGAATTTCACGTCGAGATCGCAAGTACCTTTGAAAGCGCTATTGAACGAATTAAACGAGAGCAGTTCGATCTTGTCACTCTCGACCTGCACGGAGCCACGGATCCACTTCCAGAAGTCGATGACGGCGGAGAGGATCAAGAAGGTCGGCGTATCCTTGACGTAATTCGGAAGAGCTGCTTCCTGCCGGTGGTTTTCTACACCGGGTTCGCGGAAAAAATTGCCTCGCTGGAATCGCCCGTGGTAAAGGTGGTGAAGAAGGGCGAGGACGATGTCAGCTCCGTCAGGTCGGCCGTCGAGGAAATTTTTGCAACTGGTCTCCCAAAGCTTTCGGCGCTGATCCAACGAGACAAGCGCGAATTTATGTGGGACATCGTTGATGGTGACTGGAACGTTGGAAAACAGAAAGGCGCAGATCTTGCATACTTGTTGGCTCGGCGACTTGCAGCGCGCTTTTCTGGGGTGTCTGTCAAGGAAGCACTCGGTCACCCAGTGGGTTCCGCGAAGCCCATAGAGTTGTATATCTACCCTCCTGTTGAATCGTCAATATTTACCGGATCCATCGTCAAGCAGCTCGATGGCTTTTGGTTGGTCGTGACGCCCGCGTGCGATTTTGCTCAACGAAAGGCAAGTAACGTACTCATGGTGCAGGCCTACGCACTTGAGGATCACGACATTTACAAGGCATGGGTGGTTGATCCGTCGAAGAAGAATGCAGACGCTGTCAAGGCACTTATCGACAACAAGAAGGGTGATCGCTTCAGATTTCTTCCGGGAACGTTCTATCTGCCCGATCTTGTAGTTGATTTTCAGGCGTTGAAGACGGTCGTCAGCTATCAGTTCCCGAAGGAGGCGGTCGTTTGCAGGATTGACAGTCCATTCCGTGAGGAACTACTAAATTTGTTCTCAAAGTATTACGGGCGCGTTGGAATTCCGCAGGTGGATGTCAGCCTTTCCATGGCTCGAATCGTTTGATTGCCCTAATTTTGTTGAGGATGCGCGGCAGGTCCCCTCGGGCTCCAGGGCTAGCATCTCTCGGCAGCGCAGGCCATTAGCTTAGCGATTACGCGCCACATCCAATGTGGCGCCTTTGGCGTAGTAGCGACGTCGAGACTCGCAGTTTCGGAGCCGGTCGAAATTCCGCTGAGCCGAACTTGGACACCTCGTTGTCGTCGAATTGCAAGGCTCGCTTTGGAGCGAACGTCCGCTTCGCTGCCGCAGAGATCAAATGCCGATCATGCGTTGGCTGATTGCGTCATGCGTTAGGAAGCGTAAACAGATTTCGGAGAACCAAGAGGAAAGTTCGATTTCACATTCGCCGCAAGGTCGTGCATCGTAAACCTCGGAGCGTAGAAACTCCACTAGTCGCACAATGTTGGACGTCCCTGTGTCGGGAGGGTGGCTAATACAACACCTCCTGAGGAAATACGCCCGCCGATAGCGACTAGACGGTTTCTAACCTCCCGACTCCCTCGCCATCCCGGCGAGGGGCGATCCTTACCGGAGGTCCAACATGCATACGCACTGGGACGACACGCCCTACGACGAAGGCCATTCCCACCTAGCCCCTGAGCGGCCCGCAGGCTCGGCCACCGCCGCACCAAGACCTGCCTCTCCCCCAGACGTCGCAGAAGACGCCAAAATCCCCTTCATGAAGCTCCAAGGCCGCTGGCTCCGCCAGATGGGCTTCAACGTAGGCTCCAGGCTGAAGATCGACGCCGCAGAAGGAGTCATCACCATCTCCCTCATCGGGAGTCCGGTCATGCCGCAGAACGGCGTTCCCAGAAGTCTGGAGCGCAAGATCCACTACGCGGAGGTTGAAGCCGACAAGCGCCAGCCGATCCTCAGCGGAGATCCGCGATGAGCAAGCGCGTGGTGATGCGGGTAAAGGTGGCCGACAGCCTGCGCCACCACTTCCAGCAGGCGGCATGGCGGACCAACCAGACGCCGTCGTACCTGCTGCGGAAGATGATGATGGGCTACGTGTGGCTGGCGGACGAGCCGAAGTCCATCGACCTCACCGTGGTAAGCAACTCGTGCTGGCACTCGGAGCATCTGGATGCGCCTGAGGAACAGGCTTAGCTTTCAAAGGGCCGGGGTGGCGTCCCGGCCCTGTCAGTTCAGGCCTCGGCCTTGGGTGCCAGGCTCACGGTCCACTGGCCGCCTGCTTCAAGCTGACCCAGTAGCCACTGGCGTGCTTCTGGACAACGAGCGCCTGATACGTCTTCAGCATGGTCAGCAGCTTGGCGTGGCCGTAGACGTTCGGTTTGAAGTTCGGATGGCTGTCCTTGAGGTGCTGCCCTAGGACCGCCAGCGGCACCCGCCCGTTGGGCACCGTAGGGGCAAGTTTCACCACTGTGGCCAGCACGAATGGCGGGCTTTGCTTGGGTAGAGGGCCGGGCGGTGCTGCCTTCTTCGCCACTGCCTTCACTGCCTTGGCCACGGGCGCCACTGTTGGTTTCGCTGGCGCAGGGGCGTTCACAGCCTTCTGTTCCTTGGGCGTCCACTCGAAGAATTGGTCACACGCGTTTCGCAAGCCGTCGGGGCTCTTGGCGCCGCCAGCAACGTAGACGGTTGCGCCGCGTTCCCTCAGTTTGCGGCACAGGTAGGCGAAGTCGCTGTCGCAGGTGACCAGGCAGAAGGTTTGGGCGCGATTCTCCAGCAGCAGCTCCAGGGCGTCCAAGGCCAGGGCAATGTCGGTGGTGTTCTTCCTGGAGGCGTAGGGGAACTGCAGGCAGGTGGTGAACGACTGCCGGACCAGGATGGGTTCCCAGCCCTTGTCGAGAGTGTTCGGGTTGCCGTAGCCCCGGCGAACGGTCACCCGCCCGGCCTGCGCTGCCTTCTGGAGCGCGAACTCGGCGATATCCGGTGGCACGTTGTCGCAGTCAATCAGGACGGCTACGGTCGCTTCCGGGGGTTGGAGGGCCATTGCATTTCCTTGTGCTGGGCCGGGGTGCCGGTAGGCGGACTATAGACAATCCCTCAGGGAGTTGCGTGGGGGGTGGGGTTCTTGGCTTCGGGGGCTGCCGACTAACAGTCGGCGCTACCGGGGTGTGGTGGCGGTATGGGGGTGTGGTAGCGCTTGGGGGCGTTTGGCGGATACGCTGGGTCAGCCCATGCGCATTGTTTGGGTCTGGGATTCGGGGACGTGGGCAGCGCGGGCATAGCTGTCCAGGATTTCAACGTCGCGGTTGGTCAATGCACTTATTTACAGCTCCCTGGAAGTGCGTGGATCAACCGACCTTGTACTGGACCAGGATCGCCCGAACGGCATCCTCCATCCGCTTCCAGTCTTTCAGGAAAGCGCGCTTGTAGCTCAGCGTGATGGAAAGGCTGTTGTCCAAGTCCACGAAGTAATGCGTGCAAAGCGCGGAAACGGTGCCATCCACAGGGGTGACCTCGTTGCCTTCCAGCACAACGCCGTCCTCGCGGTGCTCCGCGTTGTCGCACTGGATGAAGGTGGCGATGGCATCGTCACTCGTTCGAGCAACATACCAATCCGGCTCGAATGCAAGGTTGCGTGGAAAGGGACGCCCGGTCTTGGCTTCCTGGTCGCGGGCATAGGCGCGCCGGAGCTCTTCGTTGATGGCGTAAGGCGTCAGACCCATCCACTCGGCCTGCGGCTCCCTCAGCTCAAGTCGCGCGGTCGGGTCACGACGCTGAAGGGAGCCTTCGTCGGTATGACCATCGTTGGTCACCCGCCGCGCCATGGCGCCTTCGATCGGCAGGCGATCAATGAAGTCGATCGAAACCGAAATTTCCTTCAGGAAGTCGTTGGTGCGTGGCACGGCGCGCGCGCCGGGCAGAGTCGGCTCCATCTTCGGCCACTCCAGCTTAAGCGCCAGGCCTTCACCCTCCGGACCGATCTGGTTGTCGAAGTAGTTCGCTGGAATACGGTAGGTATGGGGGCCCAGCTTCACCTCCACCGACGCATTGGTGTAAACGTGGCCATTGATGGTGCGGCCTTGCTCAACAGCTTCCGACATGCTCGAAGTCCCTTCTTGTTCAGGCGGCGTCGTCTGTGCGCAAGCGCTGGCGCTCAGGGCGATGGCGAGTGCCAATGGCAGGCATCGGCCGGGTGAAGTCAGGCGCATTGGCCATTCCGTTGCGTTGGTTGGGGTCAACTGTAGGCAAATGGGCGTCAACGGGTCAGGAATGAGACGGGCGGGCTGGCGGCGCCGGGGATCGCCGGCATTGGAACCAGCCGGTCTACCTGAGGGGCGAGGTTCTATTGCCAGCCCGGGATGGCTGTCGCATGCTGCCGTTCTCAAAGGGAGATTGAGTCATGGCGGGAACGAAGGCCGTTCTTATCGGGCTGGCGGCTGTCGCGGTGATCACGGGGTTTTCCGCTTGGAAGTATTGGCCTGCGCCTGCTGTCCGCAGTGAGGCTGCCTTTGAGCATGCAGCCACGCCTCTGCCTGCCGGACCGCGCCTGGTGCTGCCGGTAATTGCATTGGAACCGGCGGCCCTGGAAGAGAAGGTGGCGGCCTTCCGTGACCTGAAGTCGCGCGCCGAACGCGGTGAGCGGGTTGCGCAGCGGGAATTGGCCGACACCTACGCTACCTGCTTCAGTGCCAGGTTCACCGCGGATGAGGTGGCGCGCGGCGAGGTGCCGGCGTTGCTGTCCGTTTCTACCCCCGAAAGCATTGCCGTGGCCCTGCAGATCGTGGCGAAGCGTATTGCCGATTGCCAGGCCGTTGGAGGTGGCAATCTTTTCCCCTCTATCGATAAGTTGTACGCCGAAGCAGCTCGGAACGGTGACCTGCTTGCGCAGATGGCGGTCATCACCAGAGGGGGGCAAGCGCTTGGCCCGGCTGAGTCCACCCGGCTTGTCCAGCGGGTAATTGCCTCGAACGATCCGGTTGCTGCGTTCAACATGGGGCAGCTCATCTTGGGCGGGCGCCCACGAACCAGTCAGTTGAAGTACGACAAGGTGCTCGAAGGGCCGGTTTCATCACTTGCGTGGGAGATCGCCGCCTGCCGGATGGGGCGCGATTGCGGCCCTGACAGCACAGTGATGGACGACGCGTGCCTGTTCTCGGGCATCTGCATGCACCAGACCTACGAGGAGCACGCGCGCTCGTGCTCCTTGCCATCCGCGGCATCGGGGTCGCTTGACCAGCAGATTGAACAGATCACGCGCCTGTTCAAGGAACAGTGCCCTCCGCCGCAGACCGAGCGCGATGGCGTTTGTTCGCTGCGGGTAGAGTGACTGGGTAGGAACAGGGGAGTGGTATGGGGGCGAAGAGAGTTGGGCTCTGGTTGGGAGCGGCGATAGTTGCGGCGTTGCTGGGCTTTGCGCTGTGGCGCAGTGGCTTGACAGCGCCGCCGCCGCCCGGTGCGCCCGCTGCAACGGCTCAAGCGGCGCAGTTGCCTGATCTGCCCGAGGTGCCTGCCAGGAAGGAAAGCGCTCAGGTCAGCTACGGTAGACCGGCACAAGCGGACTGGGTGAAGGACTTTGAGGCGCTGAAGGAGCGCGCCAAAGCCGGAGATGCCGTGGCCCAGCGCCTGCTGGCAGAGACCTATGACGGCTGTTACATGGTCAATTTCGACCGCGAGGGATTTTTCAAAGACGTGCAAGTCAGGCGGGGAATGCTTGGCGACCCGGCCCATGCGGCTGTGCTGGACCAGACGGCGCAGGAACGCGCTTTGCGGTGCGACGCGGTAGATGGCGGCGCCATTATTCCGTTGGCGCTGATTCGCGGCTGGTACGCGCAAGCCGCCGAGAACGGTGACCTGGCCGCACGACTGATGGACAACGCGCTAAGCCAGAAAAAGCTCGATGCCGCGGAATCGGCCAAGCTGGTTGAGGAGGTTCTGGCCTCGAATGATGCTGCGGCCGTGTTTGCCATTGGCAACACAGTGGGCAGTACTTATCGGGGCGCCCCAGACGACCCGCTCGCGGCCTTGATGATCGGGGAGCAGTCCAGTCCCGCATGGCAGGTGGCAGCCTGCCGCATGGGGTACGACTGCGCGCCGTCCAGCATATTGATGGGGTCTTTGTGCCTGGCGACCAACGCATGTGCTGGAGATGGCTACGAGGAATTCTTGATGAAGTCCCAGCGCACTGATGCGGACAGGCGGGATCTGGAGCGCAGGGTCACGGAGATACTGCGGTTGGTCGAGGGGCAATGAGAGTGGGTGCATTGCTGGCTGCGCACCGGTGGCCACATCGCATCGAGCAGATGCAGGTCGTAGTCCTCGCCATACACCAGCGCCGCTTCGCGGGGCGCCAGGTCGCAATACCTCAACAGCGTTGGCTCATCCATTCCTGCGTCGATGTGGTCGATGGCATAGAAGGCGAGCATGGCCTGGTCGAACTGCTCAAGCCAGGTTGTATCGATCTGGTCCATGGGTGTTCCGCAAGCCCCCCTTGAAAATGACGTTCGTGATCTGGGTCACTTCGCCTGCTTGATCGCACGGATACCCTGCTTGGGCCTGCTTTTGGTAACCGCTGGCATCAACCATTTGGGACACGGAGACCCCTATGAAATGGAAGCTTCTCGGTTGTTCATTCTTCGCCTGCCTGGCCAGCGCCACTTGGGCGCAGGTGCCCGATCCAGACTCCGATCAGGGCAAGGAAATGCAGGTATTGGTGAAGAGCTACATCGCGGCGCACTCTGGCGTGTCCATCGACGATGCGATCACCCGGCTCGCGGTTCAGACCGAAATCCTGCAGCCAATGGAGGATCTTGGGCAGGAGTTCGCAGGCCGATTGACTGCGATCTCCATCCAACACGTCCCGGACCAACACATTCTCGTTGAACTGAAAGGGTCGTCGCCTGTGCCCAACAGGACCCTGACAACCGCCAGCGGGAGCACCCGGGTCATCATTGAGACTGGCCACCGCCATACTGAGGAAGAGTTCTACTCGATTGTTGAGAAACATCGGGACCTCCTCTATAGCTCAATACCCGAAATCACTGGCTTTGCCGGGCGCCCAGGCGACGACCTTCTTGTGGTCTACATTGCGGGCAATGAAGCAAGCGCCGAGGAACTGAAAGCGACCCTTAGAAAGCTTGAACGGGTTCTGGGTCTTGCTATTTCCCTCAGACCAAACATGCCCAGATCAGTCAATCTGGAATACATCCAAGGCGGGGCGGTGCTCTAGAACAACACTTGTACTCCACTACCGGATTCCCGGCCAAGCATACGGCTTGATCCGCATCAGCTGTTCCACACCAATCCGGCCGGCGGCCAGATCGCCTCGCTACGGTCCAGGTCGTAGTCATTGCCAATGGCTACCGCAGCCTCCCGGGGCTCCAGGTCGTAGTAGCTGATCAGCAACCGCTGGTCCAGTTCAGGGTCCTGTGCCTTGAGGGCAAACAGGCTGCGCATGGCGGCGTTGAGCTCTTCCAGCCAGTCGGCGTCGATCGTGTTCATGGGGGTTCCTCCGAAGCGGACGGCAGGATGGCCCACAGCCGTCTCACAGCTTGGGACGGAGGCGAACGAAGTGCCCACTCCCTGGAAATCGCCCGAAACCTATCGTTCCAAGGCTTTCCATAGCCTCAGGCCATGCGCGCTGGCCGCCCGTTGTTAAGATATCCCGGCCAGCCTGCCTTTCCACGGCTACAGAGTGAAGGGATCTGGAGGGGAAGGTTACGGAGACGCCGCGGTTGATGGAAGGAACGTAACAGCGTGTTCCTCTGAAGGAAGAAAACTCGAAACAAGGACGCTCAAGGTTGGCCGGACGAACGATACTCTTGGTTGCCACGCTCGCTGCTGTAGGCATTGCCGGCTACGTGGCGCGCACGCACTCTCACGTGCCGCCTGTTCAAGCGGAGGCTGGCGAGAATGCTGCGGCCTCTCCCGCGCCCATCAGCAGGCCGCTGCATCAAGAGCGGCGCGCGGTTGCGCAGTTGGGCTCGGTCGAGCTTGCCAGGAAAACCATGGAGTTCGAGGCATTGAAGCAACGCGCGAAGCAGGGAGATGCCGCTGCACAGCGCGAATTGGCCTTGACCTACGAAAAATGCGTGGAAGCAAACTACAGGCAGGATGAGTTCGTCACCCTATACGAATGGAAGTCGCAGCATACGCGCGACCCGTCCCAAGCCGCAGCGAGGATGCGGACTGCCCGGGAGCGGGCAACGGTCTGCAAGAGCGTTGATGGTGGCGCAGTGGTTCCAGGCGAGCTCATCGCGGGTTGGTTGGAGCAGGCAGCAAAGAACGGCGATCTGGCTGCACAAGCCAAGGTCGCTGCCTTCACTGGAAGGTCCTTCGACGAAGAGGAGGCGAACCAGTTCATCGAGCGCGTCGTGAAATCGAATGATCCGGCGGCGATGTTCATGATGGGCATCCTGGCAGGCGGACGGGTGTTGGAGGCGACCGGGCAAAAGTACAACCACGTGGTCACCTCTTCGATTGATACTGACGCCTGGATGGCGGTGGCATGTCGGATGGGATACGACTGCAGTGCTTCGGGTGATGTCATGGGCACCCTGTGTCTTGATACGGGTATCTGCGAACGGGACTTGGAAGACTTCCTGCGATCTGGATTCAAATCGGATAAGGAAATGCAGGAATTCGACCGGAAGGTCGCGGAAATATCGCGCCTGGTCCAGGAGGAATAGCGGCCGCCGACGAGGTCAGCTGTTCAACCCCAACCCATGCGGCCGCCCAACGCCCCAAATTCGTGGAATCTTCCGAGAAGCCGATTGTTCCACGGCGTTCCATAGCCGCAGCCGATGCCTCCGGCCTCCGCCTGTTAAGATATCCGCGCCAGCCAGCCTTCCCACCTCTACAGAGCGTGTGGTTGGCCGCTCCTCCCAGCGGCCACGCGAGCCAGGATCCTTCCTCTGCCTCTCACAAGGACGCTCGCATGCACCCTCGTTCCCTGTTCCGTTCGGCCGCCCTGGCGCTGGCCGTCAGCCTGACCCTTGGCGCTCCGTCCGCCTTTGCCGCCGAAAAGGCCGGCACCACCGCAACTGCCACCTCCGTCCAGCGCACCGCGGTGGCGCAGGGCCTGTACGAGCTGGCCTTCAGCCCCACCCAGAACGCGGTGTTCGTAGCCTCCTCGGGCGGCTTCGGCGATGCCGCCGGCCCGGCCCAGGTGCTGCGCCTGAACCCGGACTCGTTGGCCGTTGAAGCCAAGATCCCGCTGGAGCGCAAGGCTTTCGGCGTGGTGCTGGACGACGCGCATAATCGCCTCTACGTGGGCAACACCGTGGACACCTCGGTGACCGTGGTCGACACCGCCAGCAACAAGGCCGTGGGCATCGTGCAGCTGATGGAAAAGAAAGTCGGCAAGGATGGCAAGGCCGGCTATACCCACGACCTGCGCGAGCTGGTGGTGGATTCCGCGAACAACCGCCTGTACGTCACCGGCCACTCCGGCGAAGGCAGCGTGCTGTTCGTGGTGGATACGCAGTCGCTGAAGCTCATCAACACCATCCCCGGCCTGGGCAACGCCAAGGCGCCGGGCCTCACCCTGGACGCGGCCAACAATCGCGTGCTCACCTCAAACCTGCTGGGCGAAGTGGTGACCGTGGGCACCGAAACCGGCAAGGTGGAGCAGCGCTTCAAGGTCAGCGCCGAGCAGCCGATGAACCTGGCCCTGGACCCGAGCGGCAAGCGCCTGTTCGTGACCGACCAGGGCCTGGAGATGATCCGCAAGTACCAGGGCAGCAGCATCCCGGGCTTCGTCTCCAAGCACCCGGGCCAGCGCGTGCTGGTGCTGGACCCCACCACCGGCAAGGAACTGGCCAGCATCGCCACCGACGCCGGCCCGCTGGGCCTGCTGCTGGATGCACCGCGCAAGCGCCTGTACGTGACCAACCGCGAAGCGGGTACGGTGACCGCATATGACAGCGAGAGCTACAAGCAGGTGGGCAGCTATGACGTGCCGACCCACCCGAACAGCCTGGCGCTGGATGCGAAGAAAAACGTCCTGTACGTGACCATCAAGAATGGGGACAAGGACGAGAAGGGCAGTGAGGAGTCTGTGGCGCGGATTGCGCTGTAAGGGTTTTCGTCGGCTGTAACATGAATTCTGACCGTAACATTCGACGTGTTACGGCGAAATTTCATGTTACGGCCGTAATGATTGAAGCAGCGGTGGGGCTGTCTCTTCGGCGGTTTTCCCCTCGGCTGTCTGGAGTGCGGTGCCTTCGTTGGAGGTCATGCCGTGATCGGGTGTTGCACCGTTACGTGCAGTCGACTGGGGTGCGACCCTACCGAGGCAGTGCATCGCGGTGTCAGGTTCACGGCGAGCGGCGAGCGACGATCGGCGTCCCGCGACCGGCGACCGGCGTCGGGCGACTGGCGTCCGGCGCGAGGAAGATGCGCGCTGCACGACTCGCTCCGGGACGTGATGCCGCCGAACGGCGGTAGGGTCGCATCCCGATCGACCGCCGATAACAACGCAACGCGCGGTGGCGCATTACCAGCATCGAATGCGGCTCCTGGCGGAGCCGCAACGCCGTACGCATCCCTGCAACGACGGCGTCGCGCTGCTCGTCCGAGGTTGCTGCGGCGAAAAACTACGCGTTCACATCCACCACCAACCGCCCACGCACCTTGCCTTCAAGGAACGCCGGGAATACCTCCAGCACCTTTTTCAGCCCAATCACTTCAACGGTGCTGGCCAGCTTGCCCAGGTCCAGGTCGGTCGCCAGCCGCTTCCACGCCTCGGCACGCACGGCGTGCGGCGCCTGGACCGAGTCGATACCGGCCAGGGTGACGTTGCGCAGGATGAAGGGCAGCACGGAGGTAGGCAGGTCGGTACCCTGCGCCAGTCCGGCGGCTGCCACCACTCCGCGGTATTTCGTCTGCGCCAGTGCGTTGGCCAGCGTGTGGCTGCCCGCCACGTCGACCACGCCGGCCCAGCGCTCGGCATCCAGCGGGCGGGTGCGCGGTTCGGCCAGGGTGGCCCGGTCGATGATCTCGTCGGCGCCCAGGTCCTTCAGGTACTGCGCATGTTCGGGTCGGCCGGTGGAGGCCACCGTGCGATAGCCCAGCTTGGACAGGATGGCCAGGGCGATGGAGCCCACGCCGCCGTTGGCGCCGGTCACCAGGATGTCGCCGTGCTCGGGCTTCACTCCGCCGTGTTCCAACGCCAGCACGCACAGCATGGCGGTGTAACCGGCGGTACCGATCGCCATCGCGTCCTTGCTGCTGATGCTGTCGGGCAGCTTCACCAGCCACTCGCCGGGGACGCGCGCGCGCTGGGCCAGCCCGCCGTGGTGGGTCTGGCTTAGGCCGTAACCGTTGAGCACCACGCGGTCGCCTTGGTTGAAGCCGGCGTTGCTCGATTCCAGCACGGTGCCTGCGAGGTCGATGCCGGGAATGAGCGGAAACGTACGGATCACCGGCGAGGCGTTGGTCATCGCCAGCGAGTCTTTGTAGTTCAGGGTGGAGTAGTCCACCTGCACCAGCACATCGCCTTCGTGCAGGTCGGCTTCGTCAAAGGCCACCAGCTGGGTAGAGACCTGGCCGTCTTCTTTCGTGGCCAGCAGGGCATTGAATTTCATGGGCATCGATCACCTCGGGGGACATGACCTGCATGCTATGGTCGTACCGTGGTTGCCACAAGAACTATGCTTTCCCATAGGTACTATGGTTTTCAGGAGTATCCCGCAATGGCGCGGCGTGTATATGGCAAAACCGGCTGCAGCGTGGAAGCCACGCTTTCAGTCATCGGCGGCACGTGGAAGCCGGTGATCCTGTTCTACCTGGTGTCGCGCACGCGGCGCTTCATGGAGCTGACCCGGCTGATTCCCAACGCTACCCAATCGATGTTGACCAGCCAGCTGAGGGAGCTGGAGGCCGACGGCGTGGTGGTGCGGCATGTGTACCCCGAGGTGCCGCCGAAGGTGGAGTACCGGCTTTCTGAGCTGGGAAGGACGCTGGTGCCGGTGCTGTTGGCGATGCGGGATTGGGGGGATTCGTACAAGAAGATGAACCGCCAGTAGAACGCCGCGCAGCTCAAAGTTATTGCCGACAGGACAAGGAATCTAAGGGGTTTGCATGTTTGACACAGGTTCGCTGAGTAAAGGTGGAGTTGCTAGTCTGATCGCATTCTCTGTAGCGATCATTCCGCTTGTGGTGAAGGGCATATACGCACTTACTCGAGGCTGGGCGCAATCGCGGAAGGAATTTCTCGATGCTTGGGATCCAACAAAGGTGGGAGATTCTTTATGGCTTGAGACTGTTGTCATGCATGCATTCGGCAATCATCCCCCTGCGGAAGTAATTCGGGGCGTTCTTCAGCTAAGAGAGCCACGCAAAATGCTTCGCGATCTTTCGGTCAACTGGAGATACTTCGAGGGTGATGACGTGCGAGCCATTCGATGGAAGAAGAAGTACAGGAACAGCACTGTGCTCCGTAGGATTGAGATGCTTGTCCTTTCACTGCTCTACATTGTGCTCTGCACGGCTTCAATTTTGATGTTCAGCTCGGGCGGAACCTCCATGATCGTGGGTGGAGTGCTCGTGTTTGGACTTGCTTTGCTCTGCCTGGGTGTTCCCCTTGAGATCAGCAGCGTCAGCAGTGTCGTGACACGACTTGCCGCACTCAATTCGGAGATGCACTCGGCGCCTACCGTGCCGGGACAGCTACATCGGCAGCGACGGAGCCGCCGCCGGCGCAGCGCCCAGAATTCACGCGGAGCTTGACCGAATCTTGTGTGCCTCCAGCGCAGTGCTACAACTTCCGCACATACCGCGCGCGTCCCTCCCCATGCACCACGCTCAGCGCGTTCACCTGCCCACGAGCATCCCGATGGAACTCCACCTGCAGCCCATCGATATCCGGTGACACGAACCGGTTCGGGCTGAGCGGCAGCACCTGGCCGTCGCGCGTAGTGCCGGCCATGCCCACCCGCACCTCGCCGTTGGCGACCTTCACCTGCAGCGCCGGGATGTCGAAGAAGTCGGCCAAGGCGCGGCGCTGGTCCATGGCGATGCTGTCGTCGCGTTCGAACACACCGGCGTAGTCCGCATAGCGGGCGTCGCCCAGGTCCAAGGCAACGCTGCGCACCGGCGGGTTCACGCCGCGGCCGATGGCGTCGCTCAGCGCGTTGCGGATCTCCGCCGCCAGCGCGGCGCCGTTTTCGCCATTGGTGAGGATGACGAAGCCATCGCCGGTTTCCAGATAGCCCTCGATCCAGGCGCGGTAGCTGTCGTTGGAGCCGCCGTGGTGGAAGATGCGGGCCTGGCCGGCGCCATCCAGGCGCGGACCCAGGCCGTGCCAGCTGGGCGACACCTCGGTCATCATGTCGGTGGCGATGGCGCGTGGCAGGAAGTTGCCCTGGCCGCGATAGCTGGCGGTGAGCGCGGCGACGAAGGCGGCGAGGTCGTTGGCGCTGGTCCACAGGCCCGAGGCGCCCTGTTCGGGGAACGACTGCCAGCCACGCGGAAGGGCGGTGAGGGCGCCGTCACCGTCATGGGCCCTGGCGATGTTGTCGGTGCCCGCCTGCGGGTCGCTGTAGCGGCTGCGCTGCATGCCGAGCGGGACGAACACCTGCGCGCGGGCGATGGCGTCCAGTGGCTGGCCGGTCACGTCTTCCAGCACCTGCTGCTCCACCATCACGCCGCCGCCGGAGTAGTCGCCGCGCTCGCCGGGGGCGTGGAGCAGGCGCACAGGTTTGTTCTTTGCCGGGGCGATGCCGTCGAGCGTCTGCTGCAGGGTGGGCAGGGGTTCGCCGGGCAGGTAGTCGGCAAAGCCGTGCACGCCCATCCCGCTGGTGTGCGACATCAGCATGCGCAGGGTGAGCTGCGGTGCGGGCACCTGCGGAGTGGCAGGCACCTTCCAGTTGCGCAGGTAGGTGGCGATGTCCTGGTCGAGCGCAAGCTTGCCGTCGGCCGCCAACCGCAGCGTGGTGGCGGCGGTGACCACCTTGCTCACCGAGCCGACCGAGAACAGCGTCTCCGCATCGACGGTACTGGCGGTGCCGGCCTCGCGGGTGCCGTAGCCGGCGCTGTGCACCAGCTTGCCGTCGCGCAGCACGGCGATGGCTACGCCGGGCACGTGGTGCTGGGCCATGCGCGCCTGCAGCGACCACCGGGGCAGTGCGGCGCCGGGTTGCAGCACGGTGGGGCGCAGACCGTTGCCGAGGGCGCTGTCGATGGCGGCGTCGTGGCGATCTGCGGCGAAGGCGGACGTGCCCAGCAGCAGCGCCAGGGCGGTGCACAGGACGCGGGGGAAGAAGGCGGGGGCGTGTTCCATACGGACCTCTCGGCGTGGGCAGCGTGAAGCGGGGGCGTGCGGATGCACGCCGCTGGGAAAGCAGGGCGATGGGGCGTGGTGCGGGCAGCAGCGGGCCGTGGGTGGTCGGCGTCGGCCACCCGGTGTTGTTGCTGTTGGAAGATGTCTAGCGGCGGCCGGCGCGGGCGCCGCGTTGCACGAGGTAATCGCGCACGCGCGGGTTGCGGGCCTGGTTGAGCGGGGAGCGCCACTGGCCGGCGTCGGCCACCACCCCCAGGTTGACGTCGGCGCCGTGGTCGATGAGGAAGGCCACGGTGTCCACGTCGCCGGAGCGGGCAGCGTTGATCAGCGGGGTTTCGTCGTAGGGCACGATGCGGTTGACGTCGGCCCCAGCGGCGACCAGCCGCTCCACCACCGGCAGGTGGCCGCGTCGCGCGGCGGCGATGAGCGGGTTGCCATCGCCGGTGGCGTGCAGGTCGGGTTGGGCGCCGAGGGCGAGCAGGGCGTCCACGGCGGTGAGCTGGCCGTTGCGAGCAGCCATGATGAGCGCGGTGCCGTCGCCGCGCACGCTGGTATCCACCGCGGTTCCAGCGTTCACCAGGTGCTGGAGTTCGGCGACATCGCCATCGGCGGCGGCAGCCAGGAGACGCTCGGCGTTCGGCGATGCGTCACGTGCGGGCTCGTCGTCTACGACGCGCTGGGGGGCAGTGCCGAGGCGTGGGGTGGCTGCAACGGTGACGCTGAGGTGCCCGCCAAGGGCGAGCACGCACAGGCCGCTCCACAGCAGGCGCGTGGTCCAGGCGGTGCGGGCAGTGTCCAGGCGCAGCAGGTTGTCGATGCGCTGGGAGAGGCCGCTGCGGCTGCCCGACATCGCTGCGGCCAGCGGGGTGTTGCCGCGCGCAGGGGTGCCGAGGCCGCTGATGCCGGTGAGCAGGGAGTCGGCGTAACCGCGCCCACTGCCGCCCTGCGCGGCGGCGCGGGTGTCGCAGGCGATCTCGCGGGCCAGGTCCAGGCGCTTGCCGAGCAGGCGCAGGAACGGGCTCCACCAGTACACGGCCAGTACGACGCGCTGTGCGGCGGCGATCCAGAGGTCGTTGCGGCGGATGTGGGCGGCTTCGTGCAGCAGCAGGTCGCGCAGGGCGGCGGGGGCGAGTGTGTCGGCGAGGTGCGTTGGGACGAGGATGCGGGGGGCGAACAGGCCGACGACCATGGGGCCGGCGACGGAGTCGGAGCGCGCGACGGTGGTGGCGTAGGGGAGGTCGCGGCCGAGCAGGGCGTTGAGGTCGGGGGCGCGGCGGGAGGTGCGGTGCAGGGTGGAGGCTTGGGCGATGCCGCGCAGGAGTTGCAGCAGGGCGTAGGTGGTGCCTAACAGCCAGAGCAGGGCCATTCCCTGCAGGAGGGTGGGTGGGTTGGTTGGGGTCGGTTGGTGGTGGGGGTGCGTGGGCCGACCAACGGTCGGCGCTACCGGTGCTTCCAGGCGTGGTGTGGGGGCTGACGTGTGTGGTGTGGTGGGCCGCAGGACCAGTAGCGGGGAGGTGGCTGCCAAGGCGAATGCGGCGCAGAACAGCCAGGAGCGGACTTCGGCGCCCAGGCGGCTGCGGCTTACTACCAGTGCGGCCAGGGCGAACAGCAGGGCGCTGTGCCAGAGGTGTTGCAGGGCGAAGCTGGCGAGGGCCTGGGTCCAGTGCACGGTCATTTCGCTTTCCCCGGTTTGGCGGCGTCGTCCACGCGCTTCTTCAGCGCCTGCAGTTCGTCCGCGTCGATGTCGTGTTCCTCGATCAGGTGCTGGGCGAGCGCGCCGGGCGAGTCGCTGAAGAACGATTTGATCAGGTTTTCCAGCGCCTGCTTGCGCGCTTCAGCACGGCTGATGGCGGCGCTGTAGATGAAGGCGCGACCCTCGGCGCGGTGGTGCACCAGGCCCTTCTTGTCGAGCACTTTGAACATGGTGAGCACGGTGGTGTAGGCCACCGGCTTCTTCTTGGACAACTCCTCGGCCACCTCACGCACGGAGGCTTCCTTCTTCTTCCACAGCACTTCCAGGATGCGGCGTTCGGAATCGGTCAACGTGGGCGAAGGAGGGCGGGCCATGGGGCTTCTACTGGTTCTTTAGTTGATGGCTGCATCGTGCGCCCGCCGGGGTCGGGGTGTCAACTATGTAATTAGTAATGGAGACGGGCATGTCGGCTCTGGCGCTCATGTGGACAGGGGATGGCCATGGCGTGCAGGCGATGTCAGCGCAGCTGCGTTTTTGTTCACGGGAGGGGTGCGGGTGCTTCTTTAAGGTCGAAACCTCACTCGCACCACGAAGGTTCTCCATGACTGCATCGCGCGTTCGTCTGCACATCGAAGATACCGGCGGCACCGGCCGTCCCGTTGTACTCATCCACGGTTGGCCGCTCTCCGCCGAGTCCTGGCGTGCGCAGGTGCCGGTGCTGAAGGCGGCCGGCTACCGCGTGGTGGCGTACGACCGCCGTGGCTTCGGCCGCTCGGACAAGCCTGCCGATGGCTACGAGTACGACACCCTGGCCGACGACCTGGCCGGCGTGCTGGAGCGGCTGGACCTGCGCGACGTTACGCTGGTGGGCTTCTCGATGGGCGGTGGCGAGGTGGCGCGCTACATTGCCCGCCACGGCGAGCAGAGACTGCGCAGCGTGGTGTTTGCAGCGGCGGTGCCGCCGTACATGCTCAAGACCGCGGATAACCCGGAGGGTCCGCTCACCGAGGAAAAGGCCGAGCAGATGCGCATGGGGCTGGAGAATCATCGCGATGAGTTCTTCGAAGGATTCACCAAGGACTTCTTCAGCGCCAAGGGCGAGTTGAAGGTCAGTGAGCGGCAGCGGGAGGAGGCGGTGGCGCTGTGCAAGCAGTCCGATCAGACTGCTGCGCTGGGTTGCATGAAGGCGTTCGGAACTACTGACTTCCGCGAAGACCTGAAGAAGGTGACGGTGCCTACGCTGGTGCTGCATGGTGACAGCGATGGCACGGTGCCGTATGAAGGCTCGGGTCGGCGCACACACGAGGCGATCCCGGGCAGTGAGGTGGTGTTGATCCAGGATGCGCCGCATGGGTGCAATGCCAGCCATCCCGAGCAGTTCAATGCGGCATTGGTTGCGTTCCTGGCGCGGTGAGGTAGGCCGGGTTGCAGAGATGGCGTGGGACACGCATGGCGTGTCGCTACGCGGAGGTGGGGCGCGTTCTGCGCGTTCCCGCCTTGTTCTTTTCAAGGGTAAGTTGAATGCGCAAGACCACTACGCCGCCTTGGAAAAAGCCCAACCCCAAGGGGAAGAAGGGGCAGCCGCTGTCGACGTCGCAGAAGGACGCGGCGCGGCAGCGTGCCGAGGAGAATGGCCGCGCCTATCCCAATCTTGTCGACAACATGTGGGCGAAGACGTTGCCGCGCGGGGAGTGAGGGCGGGAAAGCGCCGGATCGCCGTGTAGGGACACGCCACGCGTGTCCTGCTTTAGGCCGGCTTCGTTCAGCCACGCATGGCGTGGCTCTACGCGACACCATACGCCGTGCGTGGCCGCACGCGACACCACGTATCGCCCGCAATGTGTGGCTGAAATCGACACCCCGTAGAGCCACGCCCTGCGTGGCTGAGCGCGACCCCCGTAGAGCCACGCCCTGCGTGGCTGAGCGCGACACCCCGTAGAGCCACGCCTTGCGTGGCTGACCGCGACCCCCGTAGAGCCACGCCTTGCGTGGCTGAGCGCGACACCCCGAAGAGCCACGCCTTGCGTGGCTAAGCGCGACACCCCGTAGCCTCGCCATGTGGGGCGGAATCACTGACGCGCTGCTGCATCCTTTGCCGCGCTCAATGCCTGGTCCGCGCGCAGGAACACGGTGGTGGGAGGTTCCGCGGTCTGCGTGGATGCCGTGCCTAGCAGCAATGTGGCGCCGATGCTCTGGCTGAGGTCACGTGCAACCTGCTCGAACTTCGCCACGGTCTCGCTGGCATCGCCACAGCCCAGCATGGCAACAAACTCACCACTGCCGGTAACGCGATTGATGCTGTCACCCCGCTCGGGCTGCAGGCAGCGCTCAAGCACCTGGTCCAGCTGCTGCAGCTGGCGATCCAGCCCCCGCTCGCCAAGACGCTGTGCCAGCGCGGAGAGATCCTGCAGTTCCAGGATCACCACGGTGTACGTCCCACCGCCATCGGCCGCCGTGCTTGTCTCGCCGGCGCCGGCGTGGTCGATGATCGCGGCCACCTGCTGCTCACGTTCTCGGCTGCGGCTCTCCATCAGGGTCATGGTCAGACGCGCCAGTGCCTGCAACGCTTCGCGCTGGGTCGGGTTGAGTTCGCGCGGATTGACGTCCACCACGCACACGCTGCCCACGGCCGCGCCGCTTTCGGTCACCAGCGGCATGCCCGCGTAGAAGCGCGCGCCGAGGTCTTTCAATACCGGGTTGTCGGCAAAGCGGGCGTCCTGGTTCAGGTCACCTACTTCCATCAACTGGTCCGGTTGCCGGATCGCGTGGTCGCACACGGCCACGTTGCGTTCGGTCTGGATGCCGTCGAGGCCGGTGCGGGCCTTGAACCACTGGCGATCGCGGTCGATCAGGGTCACCAGCGCCATCGGGGTGCCGCAGACGGCGGCAGCGACCTTGACGATATCGTCGTAAGCCGGCTCGGGCAGGCTGCCCACGATGTGCAGGGCGTCGAGCGCGCGCTGGCGCTCTGTCTCGTCGATGCGGGTGGAGCCTTGGATCATGCGGGTACCTTGAAAGCGTAGGGCATGGCCCAGCCTAGGACAGACGCAACCGGCACGGGTTAAGCCCGGGTAGAGGCAGGACTACGCGTTCACCCGCGCGTTCGGCTCCGCTGCCGCTCAGCGCTTGACCGCCAGCACGCCGTCCAGTGCCAATTCGGCCTTGAAACCGGCCTTCTCCAGGCGCTTGGCGACCTCACGCGGCACGTCGCGCCCGCTGGTGAGCTTGTTCGGTGCGCCGGTGTAATGGAACATGCGCCCGCCCTTGCGGATCACCCGCGCCAGCTGGTCGTAGAACACCTGCGAGTACAGCTCGCCCGCGATGCCGAAGCGCGGCGGGTCGTGCAGGATCGCGTCCACCGAGCTGCTTTCGAGTGTTTCAATCGCCTGCGAAACATCGCCGTGGGTCAGCGACAGCCGACCACCGCTGCTGGCTGCGTCCGGGTCGGGCGACCACGGATTGAGGGTGCGCAGCCACAGCACGTCGGGGTTCTTTTCGAACGATTGGATGCGGCTGACCCCGGCTTCCAGGCAGCAGGCGGCGAAGTAGCCCAGACCGCCGCACGTATCCAGCACGGTCTTTCCAGCCGGCGCCACCAGCGCCACCTTGCGGCGCGCGTCCTCGTACGGCGACACCTGCGCGCTGGGCAGCATCTTGATGCCGTCGATCTCGAAGGTAGGTGCGTCCCACTCGGTGGGCACCAATTTGATCAGCGCCGAACCGAAGCGCGATATCGCCAGGAACTCCTCGCCGTCCCAGTAGTACAGGGTGCGGTCCTTGGTCTTGCCAGGATAGGCGTAGCTTTCGCCCTTCCACTGCCAGCTGTCTGGGCCGAGCTGAGCGGTGCCGGTGGACCGTCCCAGATCGAGCGAGCCGCTCCATTCGGTGGCACCGGCATCGCGTGCGCGGACCAGGGCGTCAGCAAGGGGGCGGGTGAGCAGGGGACCGGTGTAATGGGGCACGGGAGCAGGACCGGCCACGCTGCAGGGCAGCCAGCCGCTTGAACGGGAAGGGGTGGGCATCGTAACCGAGATGGCGGCAAGGCGGGTTCAGCTGGGCGGCTCGGTGGCGTGGGGCAGTTTCGGGGGTGACGGCGCCTGTTCGGTGCTCCGGTGGCAGTGCCAGCCGCCGTAGGTGTCCGGACCGCTGAATATGGCGTCGTCTTCGGGCGGGTACATGTTCCGGTGCCAGCACAGCGTGGCGTGGTACATGCGGGTGAGCCGCGACTGGCGCGCGTATTGGTAGGTGAAGGAACCATCCGGGTTGGGTAGCAGCACCTGTTCCACCGCGGCAGTCCCGCCGCGGAAGTCGTCCCACAATGCGGTGCGGATGACAACCGGGGTGCCGTCCTCGCCGATGCCCGGGCGGTCATGGAAGCCGGGCGGGAAGCGGTTCGGCGCACTGGTGGCAAGCAGTAACAGCAACAGCAGGGTGGTCATGGCCAATCGCGTTTCAGCTCGGGCGGCCAGTCTGTTGGAGTCTATCCGGCCAACGCTGTGCGCTGGGTCGCATCTGGATGGCCCGGTTGAAAGGAGCATGCACAACTGTGCGGTGCGTCGCCCATGAGCGGGCCGATTGCGCCGGGTCTGGAATGCCCGCGTGCCTGCATGCGTGCAGCCGTCAGATGCATGCCATGCGGCTCGTCCTCAGTGAGCTTTTGCGCTGACCTGTTGTTGGGTGGGGCGCTGACGAGGAGGCAGGTGTTGCCCTGATCGTTGGCGGCTGCGCGGATTTGCACACTGCACGGCATGGCTACTCACCACGACACTTGGCAAGCCGGCGGCGCATTCTTCTTCAGCGCGCATCTGCGTGATCGCTCCAGCCGGTTGCTGGTGGAGCATGCGCAGGTGCTGGGCCTCGCGTTCCGCGTGGCCCAGCAGGCCTATCCCTTCCGGATCAATGCGATCGTGGTGCTGCCGAACCATCTGCATGGGGTGTGGACGCTGCCGACCGGCGACGAGGATGGTCATCGGCGTTGGCTGCGCATCCAGGCGGTGTTCGACCGCCAGCTGCCCGGCCAACCTCCGCGCGCGATGGTGCGCCGCGATCGCAGCGTCCGGCCGTTGTGGCATGACCACTTCCGCGAACATCGGCTGCGGGATGCCGAGGACGTGCAGCGGCATGTTGCCTACGTGCACGACCTGCCGGTCGAGCAGGGGCTGGTGCGTGATGCGTGCGAGTGGCCGTACAGCTCGATCCATCGACGCTGCAACAGGGGGAGTGGGCCATGCTGAGCGTCCAGCCGTCTTGCTCGCGCGGCGCGCGGTGCAGTACCAATGGGTTGGAAAGCGTCCATACGGGGGTATGGGCAGCTGGCTACCCGCTGGAGCGCGCCGGTGCCTGCGCGGCTGGGCGGTACAGGGGAAGGGGAGTGCGCCTGGCGGCGCACTGTGGGATGCGATGTACACGCCGGGGTTGGGGGCGGGGGGGAACCGCTCCGACGAGGCAACGCCGGCGTCAGCTGCATATCCGGGGCTCGCCGCTGCGGCGCGCCATGGGTGGAGCGCTCAGGGGCAGCTCACCTGGAACACGGGCCCGGCGCCGATGAGCACCAACGCCATGTAGTCACTGTCCTTGTCCTTTCCCTTGAGCGTGGCACCGGGATTGAAGTGGAAAATGCCGAAGCCGCCGGTAGGGCGTACCAGCGCCTTGTCGATCTGGTCGACGTCGTCCTTGAAGAACCGCGCGATGTCGGCGCGCGAGGAGACCTGCAGCGGGGTGGTGTCGCGTTGCCACTGGTCGTCGCGGTTGAAGGAGACGAAATAGTGGCCTTGCTGCTGTTCGATGCGGAACTCAGCCGGTTTGCGTGGATGGGTGGAGAAACAGCCCAGCATCGGGTCGGAGGAAAGCATGCCGGGACCGTTGTCGCCATCGCGGCAGGCAGACAGCAGGAACGGCACGGGCAGCAGAAGCACGATGTGGAACAAGCGCATGACGGATCCCCCCCAGGGACAGGTGTTGGAACAGCTTGCACCGGGTATTGCGCAGGGCGTGTGCACGCGCGGCGATGCTGTAGGGTTGGGGCCATCCACGGAGCCTTCCCATGCCACAGTCCAGCGTCACGCCGCACCCGACGTCTGACAGCGCAGCCAGCGCTGCTTCTCCCGCCGCTGCAACGCCTGTTGCACCTGCCGGCAACGTGCGGTGGCCGCTGTTGGGTGCGCTCAGCTGGCTGGTGGCGCCGGCGTTGGTGTCGGCCGCCTACGCGGCGGCACAGGCATCGCCTGACGCAGCCCGGTTCCTGGTGGGGAATGCCGGGGTGGCGGTGGGCGTGTTGGCGTGTCTGATACTGGGATTGTTGTGCGCCATCGGTTCGCGGGTGCGGCGTGAGCGCTGGCCTTGGGTGGGGAGTGTCGGTGCTGTGATCAGTGCGTTGCCGTTGAAGCTTTACCTGTTGGGGATGCTGTTTCGGTTGTAGTGGGTGGGTGGAGCAGCCAGGCAGGGCCTGGCTCTACGGCGGGGTTGGGTCACCCAGTGCCGCGGTGGGCGGTGCAGGCGTCCAGGCAGCCTTAGTGGCGGTGGCGGCGCCAGGCGTTCCAGATGTGGGTGCTGGCCAGCAGCAGGCTGCCGGCTACTGTCATGGGGGTCTCGGCGTCGTGGCTGGGCCAGCCGGCGGCGCCGGCCAGGAGCAGCAACAGGCCGGCCGCTGCGCTGAGCAGGGCCAACGCAGGCAACGGGTGCTGGCGATTCGCCCGCCACAGCGCGAAGCCGGTGGTGGGGGCGGCGATGGCGACGAACAGGATGTGTACCCATTCCGCCTGTGCCCATACGCCCATCAACGGCAGGGCTGCTGCGAGCAGCGGCAGGGCAAGGCAGTGGAGCAGGCAGAGGGTGGATAGGGCGATGGCGCCGGCGTCGAGCAGGGCGGAGGTAGGTTTCATGGGCGCAGGGGGCTGGAACGTTGGTGTTATATAGTAACATTGGCGCCGGCGTTGAAGCTGGCGCCTTCATGACTGGCGTCGTAAGCCGAGCCGATCGCACTACAGCAGGCGCAGCTCCCATCCCTGCTCGGTAGCATCAAGGTGGTGCGTCAGCTGCACTGCATCCAGCAGCGCCTGGTCATGCGACACGATCACTACGCTGCCCCGGTACTGGTTGAGCATCTGCTCCAGGGCAGCGAGTGAGGCCAGGTCCAGATGGTTGCCGGGTTCGTCCAGCAGCAGCAACTGCGGCGGGACCTCGGCGTAGAGCACTGCGGCGAGCGCGGCCTTGACCCGTTCGCCGCCGCTGAGGGTGGCCAGCGGTCGCAGGCTGCGCTCTGCATCCAGCCCGAGCAGGGCAAGCCGGGTGCGCAGCGTGGCGTCGCTGGCCTGCGGGTTCGCGCGCTGCAGCAACTGCAGCGCGGAATCTTCGGCGGGCAATGACGACAGGTTCTGGTCGAGCAGGGCCACGCTTGCTGCGCGCTTGACCTCGCCTGCCAACGGCGCGATCGCGCCGGCCAGGACGCGCAGCAGGGTGGACTTGCCACTGCCATTGCGGCCGCGCACGCCGATGCGATCGCCGCGTTGCAGGGTCAGGTCGATGCGCTGCCACGGCGGCAGCACCCAGGGCAGCGTCACCCCGGCGAGGGCGGCGACCTGCTGCGGGCCGGGCGCGGCCAGGCTGGGGCTTGGCATCGCAATCTGTACCGCAACATCGACGCCGGCTGCCGCTTCCCGTACCCGGGTGTCGGCTGCCTCACGGCTCTCCAGCTGTTGCGCCTGCAGCCGGCCGGCACTGTTCTCGGCGCGGTTCTTCATGCCGCCGAGCAGGATCGGTGCCTGGTTGGCGTTGCGTGCGTCGCGCTGGGCGCGCGACTGGCGATGCTCCTGGCGTTCGCGCTGCTCGCGCAGGGCGGCCTGCTCCTGCCGCCGCTCGCGCCTGCGCAGGGCCAGCTGCGCTTCGGCGGCTGCCTGTTCGTCCTGCCGCTGCGCGGCATAGTGGTCGTAGTTGCCGCCGTAACTGCGCAGGCCGCTGGGGCTGAGTTCGACGATGCGCTGCATCTGCCGCAGCAGGGCGCGGTCGTGGCTGATCACGATGAGGCCGCCGCGCCACTGCGCAAGGGCGTCGATCAGGCGCTGGCGATGGGTGCTGTCGAGGTGGTTGCTGGGCTCGTCCAGCACCAGTGCGTCGGCGTCGGACAGCAGGGCGCCGGCCAACGCCACCTGCATGGCCTGGCCGCCACTGAGCCGGGCCGCCGGCGCGGCCGGGTCGAGGGGGGGAAGCCCAAGTCGCTGCCATTGCGCCTGCAGCTGCTCGCGCAGGGTCCAGCGCTCGCCCACCAGGGCGAAGTCGTCCGGCGCCACGCTGCCGGCTTCAATGCGGTCCAGCGCATCCAGCACGGGGGCGACGCCGGCCAGGTCGGCGATGCGGCCGGGAAGCGTGCCATTGTGCTGGGCCAGCAGGTGCACGCCGCCCTGCCGTTGGATGTGCCCGCGGGTGGGCGCGAGCTGGCCGGCCAGCAGCCGACCGAGCAGGCTTTTGCCCACGCCATTGCGCCCGACCAGGCCGGTCGGGGTGCCGTCGAAGTGAGCGGAAATATCGGAGAAAAGCACCCGGCCATCGGGCAGGGTGTGGGTCACGCGGTCGAGCGTGAGAGCGAATGCGGTCATGCGACCTCCAGCAATGCCAAGGACTCCCCCTGCGGACAGGGCGGGAAGGAGACTGGCCGTCAGACGACGGCGGCATTACTGGCGCATGCAGGCACACCTCATTACGGGGGCGGCTGGATGCCGCGCGCTGATGATAGCGCAGTCCTACTCCGCGATGCCGCTGGGTTTCTGCATGTCTTCCGGGGCCTTGCCGTACTGCTTGCGGCGCTCCTCGTGGAAGGCGATGAACTCGGCAGCGGGCAAGGGGCGCGAGAACAGCCAGCCCTGGCCGAATTCCACCTGGCGCGACTGCAGGTAGGCCAGCTGCGCGGAGGTTTCGATGCCCTCGGCGACAGTGAACAGGCCGAGGGTGCGGGCCATGTCGATGATGTGCGAGGTGACCGGGCTGGTGGCGCTGTGGGTGCCGATGGAATCGATGAACGACTTGTCGATCTTGAGCGCATCCAGCGGCAGCTGCTGCAGGTACTGCAGGCTGGAGTAGCCCACGCCGAAGTCGTCGATGGCCACGCAGTGCCCGGCGCGACGCGCGGCGGCCAGCGAGGTGCGCGCGCCCTGGATGTCGAGGATGCCGCGCTCGGTCGCTTCCAGCCAGATCTGCTGGGGGTGGATGCCGGTGCCGACCAGCTTGCCGGACAGCACCTTCAACGCGCGCCCGCTGCTGACGTCGCCGGCCGACAGGTTGATGGCGATGTGCGCGCTGCGGTCGTGGATGAGCAGCTCGCGCATGTCGCTGAGCACCAGGTCCATGACGTGGTCGGTGAGCGCTTCGATCAGGCCGGTTTCTTCGGCGACCGGTATGAACAGGTCCGGCCGCACCTGGGTGCCGTCGGCGCGCGACCAGCGCACAAGGGCTTCGGCGCCCACGCAGATGCCGGTGTCCAGTTCGATGATGGGCTGGTAGTGCATGCGGAATTCGCGCCGACGCACGGCGATGGCCAGTTCGTTGCGCAGCGACAGGCGCCGCCGCGACAGCCAGATGCCTGCGGCAATGGCCAGCACCGCGCCCACCGCACCCAGTGGCAACAGCTGCCAGAACTGCTGCTGGAAGGCGGTGGCCAGGCCAACGCGCGGCGCGGTGGCCACGGCCAGCCATTCCTGGTCATGTGCGGCGGCGTACAGGGTGCGCGGGGTATGCCCGCTTTCCGGTTCGCGCAGCAGGCGCTGCAGCAGCTCGGGGTCGGGCATCGGCTGCTGTGCGATCAGCCGGCCGTCCGGCGTGGCCACGGCCAGGCGCACGTTCGGGTCGGCGATGACGTCGACGAAGCGTTCCGGGTCGATCAGGGGTCGTGGCGGCCCAGCTGCACCGACACCAGCGTGCCGGTGAGGTCGCCCGCGCCGGGGCTCACGCCCAGGGTGATGGCGGCACCGTCGGCGGTGATGTGGTCCGGGGTGGGTTCGGGCACCAGCGCGTCGACCTGGCCCCAGGACGAACACTGCAGCCGGCCTTCGGCGAAGTAGCCGACCTGTTCGGCCGAGGTGGTGGCCAGGGCCAGGCTGCGCATCAGCCGGAGGTGTTCGGGCGAGCAGGGCGGCAGGCCGGACTGGTTGAGCTTGCGCAGGGCCAGCAGGCCGCCCTCGTAGGCGCGGTGGGCGCGCTGCAGGGTCCGTTCGGCGGTGCCCTGCAAGCGATCCGCTTCAGCCACCTGGGCGCGGCTCCAGCTCACGTACAGCAGCGCGGCCATGGGCAGGATGGCCCCAAGCACGGCGGCGAGCGCGATGGCGGCGATGATGCTGACGCGCTTCAAGCGGACCTCTCTGCCGGTGGGGCGTGGGAATGAGCGCTATATGACCATCTGAGCCGACGCTTGGGAACAGGGCTTCCCGCACATTCCTGTCGGGTTTTCCCCAGTGTCGGCATCGGGCCGCCGAGGCAGGGTGAAGCCGACAGGCCCGGCGCCGGGTTCACCTGCGGTTCGCGCGCCCGGCAGGATGATCGCGCCACCATGAAGCCCCTGCTGCCCGCCGTGCTGGCCCTGCTGCCGCTGTTGTTGCCCGGTACGGCCGCGGCGCGCACGGTGTACCGCTGCGTGCAGGGCAATACGGTGAGCCTGGCCACGGCGCCGGAGCCCGGGTCGAAATGCAAAGCGCAGCAGATCGACGACAGCGCGGTGCAGACGCCCAACCTGTGGGGAAACATGGGGGTGTTCAGCGGCACCCTCTACGAGCGCGAGCAGGACGGGCAGCTGGTGTACTCCACGCGCAACCTGCCCGGGTCACGGGTGTTCCTGAAGTTCACCGTATCCACACCGCCCGGCGAACCGGCGCACGAAGGGCTGGGCAAGGTCGGCGCACCCCAGCTCAACCGGCACGCGAAACAGTTCAAGGCCGCTGCGCGGGCCACCGGCGTGGACGATGCCTGGCTGCGCGCGATCGCGCATGCCGAAAGCAACTTCGATGCCGGTGCGGTGTCGCCCAAGGGCGCGCAGGGGGTGATGCAGCTGATGCCGGACACCGCCACCGAACTGGGCGTCGCCGATCCGTTGTCGGCCGAACAGTCGATCAACGGCGGCGCCCGCTACATGAAGGCGCTGCTGGTCCGCTACAAGGGCGACCGCACCCTGGCGGCGGCCGCCTACAACGCGGGCATTGGCGCGGTCACCCGGTACAAAGGCGTGCCGCCGTATGCGGAGACACTGACCTACGTGGAGAAGGTGAGCGCGCTGTACGTGCGCTACCGCGAAGCGATGGGGTTCAAGGCCGAGACGCCGGCGCGCTAGTGCGCCGGCGGGCTCAGTAGGAGAACAGCGGCCAGGTCGCGACGCGGCCCACCCGTTCCACCGCCGCCCGCACGTCGGCCCGCTGTTCCATCTGTTTCCAGCGCGCATGGAAGTCCCGCTCGCCTTCCAGCACCGGTCCGGTGCGCATGTCCTGCAGTTCCAGCAGCACCTGGCCGCGCTCCATCGGGTCGGCCAGCTGCGCGATGAGTGCCTGCGCCGCTTCGTCCATGCGGTTGTCCGCGATCAGGGCATCGCGGTAGTGGCCGGGCGTCCGGGTCCGGTTTTCCTGCAGCACTTTCCACGCGCGCTGCGCGGCATCGTCATCGCGCAGCTGCCGCGCGACCATCAGCGACACCAGGGCATGGGTGCTGGCGCCATGCACGCTCATGTCGCCGTCCACGCCGCGCAGCACCTCGCGCGCCATCATCGGCTGGTGCAAGGCCATGTACATCGCGGCCAGGTTCAGACGCTGGCTGACCGCAGGGCCGCCGGCCACGCGCACGGCGATCCGCTGGTTGGCCAGGGCGCGGTCGTTTTCCCCCTGGCGGCGCAGGGCGCGGCTGCGGGTGTCCAGCATCCAGGCCGCGGCGCCGGCTTCCGCGCCGGGCGATTCGGTGGCGGCATCGGCCACGGCGGCCAGCCGGTCGGTCATGCCGACCACGTCGCCGAGCTCGCCGGCAATCATCAGCGCGGTGGCGAGCTCCACGGCGGTGTCGTTGAGGCCAGGCCGGAGCATGGTCTCCACGCGCAGCCGGTCGATCTGCCGGCGCGCCGCCGCCACCGGGTCGAAGCGGGTGTCGTCCTGGCGCAGGTAGCGGTCGAAGCGCTTGTCGCTGCGCAGCCGCACCAGCGCGATGGGCGCATCGATGCGCTCCAGCGTCGCCGCTACCCTGTCGCCGTGACCCTGCTCGACCTGCAGCGTGGCCAGGACCGCCCACAGTTCCACTGGTTCAACGCCGTCGTTCCTCCAGTTGCTGTCGAACAGCGCCTGCAGCAGGGCGAGGCGCTTTTCCGGCAGGTCTTTCAGTTCACCGTCCAGCTGCCAGACCATCTCGTTGCTGATGTCCGGCGAGGCCTTGCTGTCGGCAGCACCGCGGATGACGCTGTCGGCGGCAGCCGTGGGCTGATCGTCGAACAGCTGGAACCAGGCCAGGCGCAGGTGCGCGTAGGCGTTGTGCGGATGGATCGACAGCGCCTGCTGCAGGCGCCGGGTGGTCAGCGCGAAGTCCTTCTGTTCTGCCGCCACCATCGCCGCAGCCGCCCAGACATCGCTGCGCGCATCAGTGCCGAGCGTGGCCAGGCGCGGGTCGGCCAGCAGCCGCTCGAACATGATCGAGGCGCCGAGACTATCCCCGCGCTGGGCCTGCTGCACCGCTTCGCCGACCTCGGCCTGGAACGCACGTTCGGGCGCGGACACCGTGGCGGTGGCGTCCACGCTCGCCGCGGCGGTGGTCGCCAGGGGCGCGGCGCACAGTGACAACAACAGGGCGAGCGCGCTGGCGGTGCGGCAGGTCATGCGGTGCTTCCTTGCGTGGCTTGGATCCCGATTGAAACCGGAACGCGGCATCCAGACAAGCCACGCACGCGGGACGCAGGGTTTGCAGGCACGCGACAAGCGGCTAAGGTCATGACCCGAACGGCGGCAGGCAAGGAACGCGATGAGGCGTGCACGATGGACGATGGCGCTGCTGGTGGCCGTGGCGGTGGCTGCGGCATTGGCCTGGACCTTCCTGCGCACACCGGTGCCGCCGCCACCACCGCCGGGCCCCGCGCCGACCGCGCTGGGCTGGACCCCGGACATCTCCCTGCTGGCCGGTGACGGCGTCGGCGGCCTGCGCGATGGCGCGGGCGCACAGGCGCGGTTCGCCGACCCGTATGGGCTGGCGCGGGACGCGCAGGGCGTGCTGTACGTAGCCGATGGCGGCGACAACAACCGCATCCGCCGGGTATATCCGGACGGCCGGGTCGACACCCTGGCCGGGCAGGGCGAGGGCTGGCGCGATGGACCGGCGCTGCAGGCGCAGTTCAATACGCCGTCGTCGATCGCGCTGGATGCGGCCGGCAACGTCTTCGTGGCCGACACCGGCAACCACGTGATCCGCCGGATCGGCACCGATGGCAACGTCAGCACCATCGCGGGCGATGGCACCGCCGGCTACGCCGATGGCCCGGCGGCGCAGGCGCGATTCGATGGGCCGATGGGCGTGGCGGTGGATGACGGCGGCCGCGTGTTCGTGGCCGATACCTGGAACGACCGGATCCGGGTGATCGAGCCGGATGGCCAGGTGCGGACGCTGGCCGGCGGCGACGCACCGGGCAACGTGGACGGTGCCGGCGTGGGCGCACGGCTGGACACGCCGGTGGCGATCGCACTGGATTCGCACGGCAACCTGCTGATCGCGGACATGCTCAATGGCGCGATCCGTCGCCTGGCGCCGAACGGTACGGTGGATACGCTGCTGGGCCGGGACAGCCTGCTCAACGGGCCGATCGCGCTGGCGATTACCCATGATGACGTGGTGTACGCGAGTGATTTCGACGGTAAGGTGGTGCAGCTGTCCGCACTGGGCCATGTGCTGGTGCTGAGCGGCGCGGCGTCGCAGCCGCGCTTCTCGCGACCGGCGGGGTTGGCACTGGATGCGGAAGGTGGGTTGTATCTGTCGGACGCCGCGTCGTACCGCGTGCACCGGTTGCGCGCGCTGGCCGCCGGTGCCACGCCGGTACCGGCGCTGATCGGTCCGGCCGCGGATGCGCCACTGCCCGACACCGGCGGGCGCTGGCCGCTGGCACCGCAACTGGGCTGGCATGAGGTGGTGGGCACGCTGGGCGAGGTGCGCGGCAACTTCAGCGGCGAGAGCCGGCACCACCTGCACGATGGCTTCGACATCCGCGGTGACGTGGGCCAGACCGTGCTGGCGATGGCCGACGCCAAGGTCAGCAGCCCGTACTCGAGCTGGGCGGTTGGCGGGCAGGGCGAAGGCCTGTCGCTGGACCGGCTGCGCTACATCCACATGAAGGTGGGCCGCGATGCGCGCGACCGCGCGTTCGACGCGCGCTGGCCGCAGCTGCGCGATCTGGACGGAAAACTGGAACGGGTGCGGGTGCGCCGGGGGACGCGCTTCAAGGCCGGCGAGCCGCTGGGCAGCATCAATCGCATGGCCCACGTGCACCTGAGCGTGGGTGCCAGCGGCTTCCAGCTCAACGCGGTGGCACTGGGCTTCGTGGACTACGCCGATACGTTCGCACCGCGCATTGCCGAGGTGGCGTTGCTGGATGACCTGGACCAGCCGATCAAGGCCGGGCCGGACGGCCGCGTGCCGGTGCCGCGCGAGGGTCCCGGCGTGCAGATCGTGGTGGAGGCCTGGGACCAGGTGGACCGCAACCTGCCGCGCCGCCGGCTGGGTGCCTACCAGGTGGGTTACCAGGTCCTGGATGCGGCCGGCACGCCGCTGGCCGGGTACGAACAGGCGCGCTTCAACATCGTGTTCAACCGCATGCCGCGCGAGAACAGCGCCACGGTGGTGGCGTATGCGCCGGACAGTGGCATCACCGTGCATGGCAGCGCGGTCACGCGCTTCCGCTACCTGGTGACCAATACCGTGCGCGACGGCCTGGTTGAAACCGGCCGCTGGCGGCCCGACGCGTTGCCCGCGGGCGATTACATCATTCGTGCCAGCGCCCGCGATTACAGCGGAAACGAAGCGGTAGGCGCACGCGACCTGAAGGTGTCGCTGCGGTAATGCCTCAAGCGCCCACGCGCACCCGCTCGGCATCCATGTCGGCCACCGGCCGCACTTCGATGCTGCCGAACCGCGACCACGGGAACTGCTCGGCGATGCGCATCGCTTCCTCATGGTCGCGCGCGTTGATCAGGTTGAAGCCGGCCAGCAGTTCGCGGGTTTCGGCAAACGGACCATCGGTAACCCGCGCCTGCGAAGCACGGGTGCGCAGCGTGCGCGCCTGGTCGGTCGGCTCCAGCCGCTGCGCCAGTACCAGGGTGCCTTGGGCTTCCAGTGTGTCGGCATGCTGGATGCAGCCGCGCATGATGCGGTCGTACTCCTCGGCCGGCACGTCCTGGAGCAGGGTGGGGTCGATGTAGATCAGCAGCAGGAATTGCATGGCCGGGGCCCACGGTGCGGGGGAGCGGACATGATGCCCCAGCCTGCGCGACAAGCCTGTTGCAGTGCAGCGCCACCCACCCGTTCAGGGCTGGGGGCGACGCCCGTTGGCGGGATCGAAATATTTTTTGGCGGGCGTGTCGATTTCCGGTCCACTGGGGCGTCGTAACCAGTGAAGGGCCCGCCAACCGGGCCGGCAACGAGGACAACGCGATGAAAGTCATGGTGATCGTGAAGGCGACCGAGGCCACCGAGGCCGGGGTGCTGCCCAGCGAGGAACTGTTGAGGGCGATGGGCGCCTTCAACGAAGAACTGGTCAAGGCCGGGATCATGCTGGCCGGCGATGGCCTGCGCCCCAGCCGCCACGGCCGCCGGGTGGCGTACACCGGTGACGCGCCGCAGGTGATCGACGGGCCGTTCGCGGAAACCCGCGAGCTGGTGGCCGGGTTCTGGCTGTGGCAGGTGCGCTC